>Ga0194135_10000028_pt1 | contig 84228 bp, 30 predicted proteins | sample LitLau_LLRF_2013_FD_134024 | JGI IMG/M metagenome (GOLD analysis project Ga0194135, IMG submission 134024) | Freshwater sediment microbial communities in response to fracking from North America - Little Laurel Run_MetaG_LLRF_2013 (version 2) | ecosystem: Environmental > Aquatic > Freshwater >...
CTTAATCGTACTGCTGATGATTTAAACTCAGCACTGTAAACTCGTTTTTTCATAATTCTAAGATATTTATTTTTATCTAAACAGTCTTACAATTTTTGTCTCAGTAAATGTAGCAACTCCATAAAATCAGGCACCTCGCCCTTGGAACGGAATAAATTGCTGAAATAATCCAGTATTTCTTTTCGGTAATCACGATCAGGATCGTTAAAAATTGTATTACCATACACAGCCCTGAATATCTTTTCATTCAGGGACAAAATATCTCTTATTCTGCTGTTGGGAGTAAGAATTAAAATTTTAAATTTAAAAGAATCGCTAAAAAAATCTTCCAGCTGCTTTGGGTTGCAGTCCTGAGGGCTTTTTGACAGATCTGCTTTTGGCGAGAGAAAGATAAAAATTGAATTTTCTTTTCGGTAATCACAGCGGGAAAACTGAAGCAGTTTAGTATGAAACTGCGACTGGTCTAATTTGGATTTACTATAATTTTTGCATTCGATATATATAGATCTGGTGAAAAAAGAATCATTTAATACTGCTATTTCAAACCCAACATCAAATCCAAACTGCATTCCGGCCTTCTGAATCCAATGGTTGTTGATCTGTAAACCAATCTCCTTAAAAAGCGAATAGAAAAAATCTTTGGTTAAAATTTCAAAACTGTTTCCTAACTCCTGGCTTGTCATAATGCTGTTTTTAATATTCAAATATAATTAATTACTTTTCTGCTGAAAAATCGAAAATCAGGTGTCACCTTTATTCCTTTATAAATTTGGGCCCTTTATACAATATGTAGTAGAGTTCCAGCTGCTGACGGGACAAAATCTGAAAAATTAATTGAAAAATTTATTTCACCTCTCTCACATGTTTTATCGTCAATAATTACGGTTTCTTAAATGCAGTCTCCGTTGTATTCAGCGTTTACAAGTTACAATCGATTTTTCTTCTATTTTTTAAAGGCTGCATGACAGAACAAAATTTACAAAGTTTGTAGTAATTTCTTATATTAGCAATAATTAAACAGCTATAATAAAAGTATACAAGACGATTTGTAAAAAGTAATAACTAAACTTTATCCGCATAAGACTTAATTCATGAATAAAAACGGGAATAAAATCGCATCAGAGGAAAGCGAACAAGAAATCAAACCTGGAAAAATTTTAGACGATCTTTTAGAAAAAGGCATCTTATCTAAATCCGATTTTAATCAAATTTCCAAACACCTGCTTAACGAATTATTGGACATAAACGCTTTCGATGCTGATTTTAAAGAATTAACAAAAAGTTATCTTGAAAAAATCAAGTTCAGTGAGCTCAAGAAATCAATACCTGGCGAACAAAATATTATGAAGGATGTGCGCAAGGGAAAAATTAAAGAAATAACCAACGTAATCAGTAACGAAAAATCTTTTCATAAATACATCTGCAAAAAATATTTTAATCTCATAAAAGAACCTAAAGAGGTACTTTTAGAAACATTCATGGACGCTTCAAAAGACTTGAAGAAAATTGATGACACATTACTGGGTATCCGCACCAAAATTGAAAATATAAACAAAAATGGCGATGTATTGAAGATTCAGGAACAACTGCCGATATTTTATCATTACAAAGAACTGAACGAGAAAGCGAAGGAAAAAATCATTAATTTTTTAAAGAACGATATTGAAAGATATGCATTGGATAACTCTGTTGACATTTTGTATTTCTTTAAAACATTCGGTGATATTGCTTATTCATACAGATGGAATCCAGATTCTTATATACCGCAGCGTCCAGACGCTCTGATCAATAAATTTCCTGAAATGCCCTATCCCGAATTTCAAAAAGTGTGTGAATTATATAAAAAAGAGGACGGCACTGAATTTAATCAGTACCTGGCTGACTATATAACAGAAAACGACATTATTTTTGCTGTTGGTGATTTGATAGAAAAACATCATCTGTTGGACATGAGAAAAGAAATAATTGATGAGGCTCTTACAATTTATGCAAACGGAAAGAAAATTATGTTTTCCAATACGGTGCCGTCAATAATTGAGGGAATTTTCCATGACATATGTATATTAACAGGAAGTGATGATAATATTTTACTAAATGAAGGCTTTCAGCAGAAAGTAAACAGGCTGGAGAAAATTTATGGATGGGAACTTCATTATGAGTACTATTCTTTTAAATTTAGGCTGATTAGAAATAAGGTTGCACACGGAAGACTGGAGCCCACAGAAATCAGCAGGACAGCTGACCTGCTGCTTTTGGATTTATACCATGCCTGTAAACTTGTGTTCCACACCAAATTAAAGTTTAACCAGAAAAGGTTCGTGATTGAAGAATTTAATAAAGATCTCAGTACGCCAAACTATAAATACATCTTGGAGTATCTTCTAAATTCAGACGTCGAAATACCAAGTTTTTATGGCTTGCAGCAGCAGATACAGGTTATGGAAAGTACACTTTCCAGTGATAAATTCTGGGAATATTTAGTGGATGAGCTTGATCAGAAAAGTGAAATAAAAAGACAGGGGATTAATGCAATTGTAAAAAAAATCATTTATAAAATACCTAAAGAGAAAAGATGTAAAGATCTGTTCAAAAAAATAGGAAAGATTGAAATTGACCACCATTTAACGGAACTTTATTTTAAATCGCTGACCAAAGATTATTATAGAGGATAATTAAAATATATTCTTGTTTTCAGCATTCCTGTTTTATTCTTTATTTCTAAATATTAAAATTAATTGTAATGACCGAGTTCGAAAAAACAAAACCTTATGTTTTCATCATTGAAAGTCTTGATTTTGAAGACGAGGAAAACAAATATTTTGAAGGTGAAATAATATCTAAAATCCTTAATCTTTCGCAGATTGAACACAAATATTATTATATCCGGACCAAAAAGGAATTTGAGTATCTTCTGCAGGAATTTGTAGAACTGAATTACAGATATCTTCATTTATCCTGCCATGGAAGCAAAAACTCAATTTTTACGACTTTGGACGAAATTAGCTTTAAGCATTTAGCTCTGGTTCTTGGTGATAAATTAGATCGTAAAAGATTATTTATTTCATCGTGTTCTTCAACTAATTCAGATTTAGCCGATGCAGTATTGTCAATATCAGACTGTTTTTCAATAATCGGTCCTGATAAGAGTATTTATATGGACGATGCGGCTATTTTCTGGAGCTCTTTTTATCAGGTTATGTTCAAAAAAAATTCAAAAGCAATGAATAGAGAAAACCTGCAGAGCGTTTTAAAAGATCTCAAAAAATTATTTAAAATTCCATTGAGGTATTTTTCAGCATCAAATTCATCTCAAAAAGGCTGGAAAGAAGTTAAAATATAGTCATATGTACAGCTGTCATACAATACGATGGCATCTTTTCTCATTCATTATATGGACTAGATACCTTTTGCTCCACAAAAGTTAGGGTAGTTTTAAAGATATTTCATCTGTCTAAGTTTTGTGGCAGAATCGTGGCACATCGGTATTTGGAAAAATGAAAAGCCAGATAAATCAAGGCCTAAGAAGTTTAGGTTCGAAACTTTTAGAGAATGATATTTGGCATAATAAAACATTCTAATGGATAAACTAGATTCCGGGTGCAGAATCGGTGCATCATTTTTAGTAACCAAATTAAAACTCTGTGAAACAAATATTTAAAACTTTAAGTTCGAAACATTACTAATCAAAAATGTTATAGTAAATGCATAGATTTAAAGATTGAAAATTATGGGGAAATCAACAATGGATAAGGATAAATTTTTATTGAAAGATAGAATTGCGGAAATAGAGAAATCATTTGTAAAAGATGGCTGGATAACACCCACACAACTGATGGACACCACCAAAGGGACTGTTTTTTTTGGGGCTTATAATACAATCACAGGATATTTTCAGAATGTGAGAAATTACAAGAACGATGAAGCCAAATTAACTTCCCTTTTGATGGGGGGCACAGGACAGATTCGCACACAGTCCGCTTTTAATCTTTATCTGGATTTTGCCACTAAAGGTTGGGATGCCTTGATTCTTAATTAGCTAATGGGGACAGGCAGTTCCTGCCTGTCCTTTTAAATCCTGATTAAACTCAATGATACAATAACTTACTAAGCTATTACAGTCAATGCACTTGGCTTAATACGTACCTGAATAATAGGCTTATTTAAAATATAAATTTCTCCGTCACAATGAATAGAAGTATCCGAATCAATATGTACATCAAACTCTGCCGCACGTAATAAGCTAGTATGGGATGATTGTTTGATTTTTTTACCAAATATATTTCCCAAAATCCTTCGTAACATTAAAAACGGATAAGGTTTAACAGCGATACAATCCAATAAACCATCATTAGATAGTGCGTCAGGAGCTAGATATAAATTATTTCCTACTTTAGATACATTACAAAATGTAATTCTGAAAAATTTGTTTTTCAAACCCAAAAAATCGCATTCAATATCTTTGTAGTTAAAGCAATATTCATAAGTCACTATTCTAATAAAATTCCATATTCCCCGGTTATGTTTTTTCTCATTAAATATCTTGGCGCAATGAGCATCGAAACCAATTCCAGATGCTGTTAGAAAGGGAAGATCATTAATATAACCAACGTCTAATTTTTCTAATCTCTGTTTGTTCAGACCTTCAATAGCCAGTTTTACATCCAATGAAATTCCTAGATGTTTCGCTAATCCATTACCCGAACCTACAGGAATGATTCCTAAAATAATTGAATGACCAATTAATGCCTTTGCTATCTCATTAATGGTACCATCACCGCCTACTGCTACAATAATATCCACAGAATCTTCTACCGCTTTATTAGCAATATCATATGCATGGTTTTTGTATTCTGTAAACTTTAAAGAATAATTATATCTTTCTAATGAAATATATTTTGCTATATAATCTGTAAGAGCATTAATATTATTTTTAGTTCCTGAAATTGGGTTAATTATAAACCAAACCTCTTGTTTATTCATAAATCTTGTTTTTAAGTATTATAATTATTAACTCAAGTTAAGACAAAATTATCCTAACAGTATAGCTTACTAATTGAAGGCAAAAGTATACAGTTCCACTTTTTGGGGGAAATCAAAAGACTAACTTTTAATTATTTAAATAAAAAACTCATTTGTGTAGATATATTCCTGAACCACAGAAGGAACCAGATAATTAATAGGATGACGATTTTTAATAGCATTTCGGATATAGGTACCTGAAATATCAAGTATCAATGGAACTTCTATAAATTTAACCTTTGGATGCTTTTTAAAATCGCTATCAGGAGTATTATTTTTAGGACTAACATATATTTCATATTTTTCCAATACTTTATTAAAAACATTCCATTTCTTAAATTTTACTAACGCATCTTCACCGATGATTAATTTGAATTCATGCTCTGGAAATTTATCCGACAGTTTATTTAAATTATCAACAATATAACTAGGCTTAAGCATGGTAAATACCGTAGGTGAAGATGATATAAAATCAAAGACCTTTAATCTCGGATTATCTGAAATTGATATATTAATCATCTCTATACGAGCACTTTTTGGTAACGTAGTTTTCTTGCTTCTAAACGGGCTTGGAGGTGCTGGGATGAGCCAAACCTCTTCCAGATCAGTTGTATATGCCATCGTATTAGCGATGATTAAATGTCCCATATGAACAGGATTAAATGAACCTAAAAATAAACCGATTTTCATAGATCTCTACAGTTATAAAAAAAATAATCAAAATTTGGACCGTACTAATTTCACCAATGTGAGTAAAATCAACAGTTCCCTTACACAATAGTAATGCTTTTTCTACATTTAAACAAATTGAGAATGATTTTCAGCATTAAAAAATTTAACACTATTTATTTTAGAATTTACTATAGTGTTTTTTAAATTAATACCTGTAAAAAAACAATAATAGTGAGTTTATAAAAAGATACCTAAAGAATAATCAGGTACTTTTTTTATCAGCCATTACTTAAAATTCTAATCTTGTGATCAAAAAAGTTTAACACTACAAAGCAGCATGACTTTACATCCTTCTCTATCAATAACTTATTTTTTAAAATTGGTCAATATTGAGAGTTATGTAGTTGATCTTTATCCTTTACGTGAAACTCCATAATTAAATCTTTTACTGATAAAACCGAAACTTTCTCTGGAAACACTCCCTCCTCGGCAACACAAATTGCCATTTTATAATCAGAATCGATGGCATAAAGTTTATAGTACCAAGAACCAATATCATTATTCCTACCAATTATCTGGTTATTTAAGTTTATCTCAAAAGAAACTTCATTAAGCGGAATATACAATCCTTTTCCCATTGCCTTTACATGTGCTTCCTTAAGTACCCATAAATTAAAAAAAGTACTTATCCTTTCAGGCTTACTAAGTAATTCCAATGTTTGTTGTTCTTTGAGCGATAACACACTTTGTAAAATTTTTCGATTGTAATTTATTTTTTCGATATCGATTCCTACCTTCTTTTCAGAACATACACCAACAACCCACTCTCCCGAATGTGAAAGATTAAACTCAAAGTTAAATTCATCTGAAACTTCAGGCTTCCCATACTTATTATATTGATATCCAAAAAAGTCTAAGGTGTTTTTAAGATGTTCAGGCAGCATATAATATTGTAGTAAACCAGTTACTGCAGACCGATATTTATCTTCAAACCGAACAAAATTTGAAATTCTTTTTTGTCTTTCTGTTTCCAGAAATGGTATCAGACAATCCAAGTCCTCAATTGTAGCATCCGTTAAACCAATATGAACTGCAAATACCTTCATCGCAACTCGTTATTATCAATTGTAAGTAACCTATGAGCTTCTTTCTTAGCACGTATACAACAATCTTCAATAGCGAGACCTTCCATATAATTGGAAGCTATAAATAATCCCGTTTTAGCAATATCCATTTCTATTTCTGTTAATACTGCCTGATCTTCTAAAGTCATGATTGGTAGCTCTGATCTTCGCTCTTCCAATAACTTGACTTGCTGAGCTTCCACATCAAAAACATTTGCGATAGCCTGTATTTTTTCTTCCTTGGTATATTTTTCTCCTTTAAAATGGAAAACCCAATATTTTTCACCTGAAACTTCATGAAAAATCGCAGAATAAAAAACATCATTAAGACTAAGAATACTTTTCTTACGCTTTCTTAAAGCTGTTTGGTCACTGAAACCTACCAGCATTGTATCTATCTGAGCTAACTTAAGTCTTTGAAGTTTTTGAGCTAATTTTGGAACTGTATTAACCAGCAATTGTGATGTTATTTCAGACGGACAGGAAAAACAAATATTTAAACTACTCCCCAGTAACTCCTTATCATTCCATATTTGATACATTCCTTGGTCAAAAGTTACCGCCGACACCTTAGTTCCTTCATAACATTGGATATTTGGATTTTGCTTTACAATATCCATAAATTGCTGTAAACCATTTTTTAACACAAACTTTTTGGGGAATTTTTTATCAGCTTTTCGCTCCTTAAACAATAATTCTGCCGGAAACTGATCTGGGTTTTGACACAATATTGCTCTAAACAAATAGTGAAATAACTGTTTATAATTTTTTCCTCCAAATATAGAACTGTAATAACTACTTATCGACTTGTCTCTTTTTGAAACCAAAAACATACGTGGCAACGATAATAATAATGATCCAAAATTAATATTTTTCAAAAGAGTCAGAAACAGACCGTTTTTATATCCTTCGAATTTCAAATTAGGCACAGCTTTAAGTTGATCTAACTTTCCATAATACTCCAGAATTTCCAACAATGTTTTGTATTTATAGGTCAATGTATGCCCGCCTAATTCAAAAAAATAATTATTATCCAAAGTTATACTATCGAAGCAACCTCCTAGTTGCCTCTTTTCATAAAGTTTCACTTGGTAACCATTTATTGCGCAATAATGAGCAAAACTAATTCCACTAATACCTCCTCCTACAACTATAATTTCCTTTTTCATTACTTAAAATTAAAAATATTTGTTTGATGCTTTCGCATTCTAATTTTAACAAATTTATCGATATCTTGAATGTGTAAATATATGTTTTTTTTGACAATGTCTTTATAATAGGCACCTGGTTCAATACCATAACAGTGACCTGGATATATCATAGTATCTCCCGATATAAATCGGGTTATAAATTCTAAACTCCTAAACATAGCCTCTGGATCACCTGTAATATCATCGCAAACTCCACACCCTTCAATAAATAAGGTATCCCCTGTTATAATTGCTGATCCTGCATAAAAACACATACTCCCTTCAGTGTGTCCTGGAGTATGCAAAGCAATCACTTCTGCATTGCCTAATTGAATGGGATATACATTGGCATCCCCTGTCCAAAGAGGAGTCAATTCGCAAATACTAAATAATTCTACTGAGGGTGAAAAAGGAAATCTCTTTAAATCCAGTTCATGTATATATATAGGTACTTTGTATTTTTCTGCAAATGTAACTGCCAAATCAATGTGGTCAAAATGAACATGCGTAATGAGAACATACTTAATTTTAACCTTTTCCTTTTCAATTACGGCAACGATTTTTTCAAGTTGCCAAGCTGGGTCTACTATGGCGGCTTCACTAGTTTCATTATCTACCAGAATATAACAGTAATTTATCATTACGTCACCCATTTCTACTTTAATTTTATGAACTTCTATTGACATATGCATTGTTTTTTCAGCCTCATCTCTATCCTAATTATCCATCAGAAATTATCACAAAATACATTATCTCTTTTAAAGACACTGGTTCTTGCAGTCTTTTTCTCCTAGTCTATTCGTTTATTTTGTTGCTTTCTCCTCTTCATGATGATCTTCTACAGATGTTCTACTCACTACTTTTTCATATTCTATATCATAATCTTTATGCACAGTTTTGCAAATCCTATCCCATATATTTGTATAAAGCCCATAGTTAACATGTTTTCCAGAATGGTGCATATTATGAAACGTCTCTGTGTTGATCCATTTTAAAAATATACTTTTGTTGAACCCTGGACCAAAGAATTCAAATCCACAATGTCCATAGATAGCATTAAACATTATTATCAGAGTAAAGACTACAAAAGCACTCATATGCGCAGGTATGATAAAGATCATTGGGGCAACCACACCTCCGCTAAGTAACATTTCTACAGGGTGCATGCAAAACGATGACCAAGGAGTAGGATTATGAGAAGAATGATGGATTTTGTGAACGTTCCACATAAATTTAGTATGCAACAATCGATGTACAAAGTAAAAATAGATATCATGTATAAGCATCATAATGATTATACTAAAAACAAAATAGAGCCATCCATAATCGGAAATATTTTCATATATTTTTGTATATCCATTTTTGTAAAAATAATACACAATTGTCCCAACAAAACCCATTACTAATGCACTTGAAATCGACCACTTAAATTCATATTTTATTTGCTCCTTTTCTGGAAAACTTAACTGATTCTTTCTTTTAAGATATTTTCCTTTTTTCCACACATACAAAAACTTATACATAAGACCCGCTATAAACATATAACGAATCCAGAATGATAAAAATACAATCAGTGGCATTAGAAGCCATTGATATTTAAAAAATAATTCCATGTTGATATTGATTGTTTAAAATATTAATTATTAATAAAATCTAAAATTTTTGCGTTAAAATGTTCGCTTTCGGTAATAAAAGGGAAGTGACCTGAATGGGTAAAACTCAAAAAATCAGCATTATCAATATTCTGATAAAGATTTAGGTTTTCTTCCATTGGGATCATACTATCGTATTTTGAACCTGTAATTAATGTAGGTAATTTTATTTCATCTAATTGATTCGAGTTGTCAAAATCAAGAAAAGCTTTACCATATGCTATTTTACCTTTAGTGTCTAGTATTTGACTATTTTGCACCAACTCCAACGCGTACTCTCTTATAGGTAAAAAATTCCCATCTGACACGTGTAAATCTTCAAGGTCTTTCCTAAAATTTAACAAATTACTTTCTTCGCTCCAGATATTGGCTCCCTTAATATTCGCAGAACTATTAACCAATACCTGCTTCTTAAACAACTTTGGATATTTACCTGTAAGAATTTGAGCTATCATTCCCCCCATTGACCAACCAATAACATTTACTTCAGAATATCCATGCTGCTCAAGACCCGATTTAATTTGTTCCGCTATCCCGAAAAAAGATATCTTTTGAGTAGTTGAAACAAAAAGCGGTAACTGAACAAACAAACATTGATTATTCTCTGAAAAAAGTTGTAATTGCTTTTCCCAAATCTTCGCTGACATCCCAAAACCTGACAAGAAAAGGATAGGATTACCTGTGCCTTTTATAAATACTTCAATATCACCATTTGGACCATTAAAAATTATTTTTTTCATTTCTTTGAAAAACTTATCATTTTTAACATTATACCCCTTTATTATTTGAGTATTAACCTTTTCTTTATTTGACTTTGAAACTTCTATTGCGGGCATTGAAATATTCTCAAATTGAATATCATTATCAACTAAATATTCTCCAATTGCCTTAATGGTTGGATAATCAAAAAGTATTGTTGGAGATAATTTATTCCCGAATGTTTTGAGCATAATTTCAATCAATTGCATTCCCACTACTGAATCCAAACCTAAATCAGCAAATTCCATCTCGTCATCAATTTCTTCTATTTCGATTTTCAGAATGTCTGCAATAATTCTTTTTAGCTGAAGAGTTAGTTCTCCAACCTCTTGCTTTTTGTCATATACAATAGTTTTTTCAACTTTTTCATTTGCTTCTACGCCGAATTTATGCGTACGATTTAATATAGCCTCTAACTTCACAGTATTGCCAGTTGCCACAACTACCTGATGATGAACTGATTTCAAAAGATCATCAAAAGCAGAAATACCATCTATATTATCCAAAGCTTTCTGACCAAGCAAATTGAATAACAATTGTTCTCCTGTTTGCGAAATCTTCATACCTCCATCTTTCCAATAAGGCCAATTAATAGAAATGGTATGACCATATCGTTTTCCCTGCTCAACTAATTTATTACGATTAGTTGCCTTTACATTCAGGTACGCATTTGCTGCAGAATAAACCGTTTGTCCTACATTTCCAACAACTGCTGCTAAAGATGAAAATAGAACTATAAAATCTAGAGGCTGACTTTTAAACGCATTGTCCAACAATTCAAATCCCTTAATTTTAGGTGTCAATACCATCAACTCTTCCTCAACAGATAATTGATTAAATGGCTTATCATAATTACTGCCTGCACAATGAATAATTCCACTAATCTCAAAGCCTTCAAGGCCTTTCCCTAGATTTTGAACATCTTCATCTGATGAAATGTCACATTTTCGATAATCCAACAATCCTTCTTTAACACTCGAATATAAACTATCTAAATCTTCCGCAGACACATCCTTTCTTCCAACAACAATAACCTTGGCATTCTTCTCTAACAGATGATTTATAATTGTTCTACCTATTGCACCCGTGCCACCAGTCACTAGATAGATCTTTCCGGCTTGAATTCCAATAGTTATCTGTTCAGAAACAACTGAAGTGTTCCAAGACGGAGTTAGTCGCTGATTTTTATCGTATAATACCATATCTCCATTTTCAAAGAGTTCTTGCAGCAATATCTTTATATACGTTTTTGAATCTGATTCATTAATGGTTACAGCTTTGAACTGAATTCTAGGTTCTTCTAGCTTGAGTGAATTGAAAAAGCCTGTAAAAAGTTCTAATAATTCATTGTTAAGAGTTCTCTGAGATTCATTAATCGAGGTAAACATGATATTTATTTTCCCCTTTGGCTTTTCTTGTAATATCCTTCTAATACGTGATGTCCAGTTTAAATAATAGGAAATTGCGTTTGTTTTTTCGCTTTCAGTCGGCAATAGATTAAATAGGCAGATAGCTTTATCCTGATTCCAATTTTTAATATTATCGGCATTAGAATCGATGATATCATAATTCAATTCTTTACTAGCCTTCCAAAATAAAGGATCTCCGCAAAAATAAAGTTTATTATCTGGCAATGTAAATTCACGCGATGTTATAGGACTGAGTTTCCAAGTTGGAACAAAATACTGCAAATTAGACTCGACCACCTCTTCAGTGACTTTAGGAGTATCTAAACTAAAATTTACTACAGTAAACTTTGTTATTTCTACAACACATTCACCCTCCTCATTTAATAAAAATATATTGAAAGATCTATGTACTTCTGAAGGGCGGCTGTTTTTCGCCAATTGAACATAAGAATACATGTTTTTGGTCAACTCTCCTTTGATTTCAACGCTTTCCATAGAAAATGGTAGTCCGATAAACTGATCGTTCTGCTGATTTATTCCAATGACAGAGTGTAAAGCACTGTCTAACAAAGTAGGATGCAATTTGAATTCACTAAATTTCAGTCCATCTAATTTCGGCAACTTAATGATGGATATTGCTTCTTTATCATTTCCCCTGAGTTCCAAGACCCCTTGCATACTTTCACCTAAGCACAAACCTGCATTTGCAAATTTAGAATAAAGTTCTTCCTTTTTATTTACCAAATCTGTTCTATCCAATATCTCCTGTACATTAAATCTTTTGTTTTCCTTCAGATTAAAAGAATAGTCAAGGACGACATTTCCTATCGCATGAATTTCAACTATATTGTTATTGTTCGATTGTAGTTTCAAACTTATAGTACTATCATCAATTGAATTTATTTCTACCTCAATAACTTTTAAAGGGGTATCAACTTTGAGTGGCGACTTCCAAATAATATTAGTCAATTTATGGACAGAACTCTCGGAAGCCAATGCAGCAGCTGCCCTAAACATTTCTAGAATTGCAACACCAGGAAGAATAGAAACATTATTAATAATATGATCTCGTAAGTAGAACTCTCTATTAGAAAACATCTTACTAAAACTAATTTTCTTAAGAGAAGATTCATTCTCGTCTAATAACGGATGCAACGAATTTAATACTGATTTACTACCAGCTTGCATTTCTATTCCCTGAGGCAGGTCATACCAATGTCTTTTCCTATCAAAGCCGTACGTTGGCAACGACAATATTTTAGGTCGAGATGAATATAGTTTCTCCCATGCCACAGTAGTACCGGCCAACCAAAGTTTAAGGAGTTTATCATTTTTACCTGTTCGAAGTAATTGATCAATGTATGCTATATCATCGACATCAGTATTGGTAATGATTGGGCTTTCATTTTTGCTTAATTCATTTTGATATACTCCTTTTCCTTTTTCAATAAATGTCGTCAACTTCTCTATTACTTGTTCAGCCGAAACAGCTGTAAAAGCTATTCTATGTGGCATAGATTCTCTACCTATCTGTAAAGTATAGGCTATTGCTGTTAATTGTCTCTGGTCAATATTATTAACATTAAAGTATCCTATCAACTGATTAACATTATTTAACAAAGAGTTTTTATTTTGTGCCGAAATCAATATTACTACCTTATCAGCAACCGGTTCATGTATTTTTTCAAACTCAAAATCTTCTAAAACAGCATGAGCATATGAACCACCAAAACCAAAAGAACTCACTCCTGCTCTTCGAACTCCTGCAATAGGATTCCAAGGTAAGGCTTCCTTATTAATTTTAAGTGCCGTTTTGTCTAGTTGAATGAATGAATTGAGTTTTGTGAAATTTGCTAAAGGAGGAATCGTTTTGTTTTTCATAGACATTACAACTTTTAACATTCCCGAGATACCAGCAGAACCTTCAGTATGACCTATGTTTGCCTTAGCCGACCCTACATAACAAAAAGACTCTGCTGTTGTATGTTCCTTAAAAGCAATCTTTAAGCCATCCATTTCGATTGGATCACCAAGTTTAGTTCCTGTACCATGAGCTTCGATATAACTCACTGTTTTAGGATCAATTCCTGCATCATCCCAAGCACTTTTAATAACCTCCGCTTCCTTATTCGGACTCGGTGCTGTTATTGTATTTGTATATCCCCCATGCCCAGTGGCAACACCTTTGATCACTGCATGGATATTGTCACCATCCTCAATGGCTCTTTTTAGAGGTTTAAGCAGCATAACAGATACTGATTCACCGGGAACATAGCCATCTGCTTGATCATCAAACGTAGTTGTTAATCCCTTTTTAGAAAGAACTCCTAATTTACTAAAATACACATAATGATCGGGAGATAACAGTAGATTAGTTCCTGCTACAAATGCCATTTCACAATCTCCTGCCTGTATTGCGCGACAAGCAGAGTACAAAGCAACTAATGATGATGAACAAGCGGTATCAATTGGGTAACTTGGTCCGGATATGTTAAAGAAAAACGAAGCTCGATTTGGAAACATTGTCATAGAGTTTCCAGTTCCATCATAAGGATGAATGATTTTACCAACGGCTTTGGCATTATCTGAATAATCATGCGAACAGATCCCAACAAAAACACCAGTTTTTGTTTTACGTAACTTATTTATTATCCCAGCATCTTCAGTTGTAGCATACATTTCTTCAAGCAATATTCTCAATTGAGGATCCATTAATTCCGCTTCATGAGGAGAAATATTAAAGAATCCAGCATCAAACTTGTCAATATTATTTAAAAAACCACCCCATTTACAGTTTATTTTACGTTCTTCCATTGAACAATTAACATCATACCAAGGTCTGTAATCAAAATGAGAAACGGGTATTTCACCTGTAAGCGATTCTCCTTTGCTTACAGCATCCCAAAACTCATCGAGAGTATCTGACTTAGGCAGTTTAGCAGACATTCCAATTATTGCAATGTCTGAAGTTTTATAATCTCTTCCATTGTATTGAAAAAAATCATTTTCTTTCGTACTCTTATAAATGGAAGGGGGTATATTTTCATTCTTTATGGATGATTCAATTATCTTCTCTTTTATGATTGAATGTTCCTGATTTTGAACTACGCGGGTTTCATCAGAAACTCGAGACATCAAATTAAAGTACTCTTGAAAACCTGAGCGATATTCTTCTAAAAAATACTCTGAAAGTTCCTTTACATTTTGATATTCAAAAAACAAAGTCGGATAGAGTTCAATCTTTAATTCATCTTCGAGAATCTTAGATATTCCAATTAAATTCTTTGAATCTGCTCCAATCTCCATAAAGTTCTTTTCCAAAATTTGATCTAAATCTAGATCAAGACCAGTTGCTAAACCAATTTTTGTTACAATAAACTCTTGAATCATATCAAGTAATTCTGCTTCACTAAAATCATTCTTTTGTCTATTAACATTTGATGGTGTTAGATCTGTAATCTCTGTATTTATTGTTGAAGTCATAATTGGATCTTTAGAAACCTTACTTATCATTACATCATTCCCACTCAGCTCGGATTTAGTAAAATCTGCCTTCGAATCTTCGCGTACTGAAACCTTTTTTGAGGTAAAACCCCAACAACTTATAACAATTTCTGTATCATTATAAATATCAAAATCCATGATTTGAATTTCATTATTATACTTTTGTACTGATGTCTTACAATAATATCTTGTTGCATTTTTTGCTCCTTTAAAAACAACTATTTTCTTAATGAACAATGGAACATATCCGGGTTCTAGATCTGCAGTAGCAATCAAAAAAGCACTATCTAACACACTAGGGTGTAAATAGTAATCATTCAATTCGCTTACGATTTCATCATCCAAATTAATGACTCCCTGATGATTATCCTCTGAAATTATATATGACGTAACACTTTGTAGACCTTTTCCATAAACTACATCCACTTTTAGTTGTTTCTCATAGAGTGCTTGTCCATTTATTGTTTTATTTGTCTGTACAATTGAAAAAATATTTGGATCAATAGCAGCTTTGACAATGTCAGTCTGAAAATTAAACTTACCGCTACTAGCCATAAAAGGTGGCTTTTGCTCACCGATTCTACAGATTGTACTTATTGTTTCTTTTTCAGTTTGAACCTCAATAGAGCCTGTTTCACCTTCTTTTAAAATAAATGGCTCAATCAGATTAAACTTCTCAAACTGCAATGACATTTCATCTCCCGATGAATTATTAATTAAATAATTAATCATAAGAGAGAGATGTGTCACACCCATCATCACATGAGCCCCTCCTAGTGTATGATTTCTTAAAATAGAATCGTTAAAAGCATAGTTAATCTTAACCGGATATTTTATTTTGAGTGCTTGATCTTTCTTAATTTGCTTCAAGATTTGAAGCGCATCACTATCGTTGATACTTTGCGATGTTATATCCTTTAAAAGGGCCGTAAGGTCTTTCATCTTTCTATTAGTTTAAATTTTTTATCAGTTTTTCCGCTTCCTCGATCGATATATCTCCTTTTCTAAGACCCGCAAAAATATCTAGTAATTCATATTCAGCAACAGGTAAAATTTCTTTACCCAAACAATATCTACTCCTATTGAATTTCCTATTCTTTATAGGGAGTCTTTTGGCAGAGTTACCAAGATAATCTTGCACTATCATGTGACAATTAGTCCCTCCAAAACCAAAAGAAGATATTGCAGCCAATCGTTCTCCTGCTGACTGAGTCCAATTTGTTAGACTTGTTACAGGAAAAAATGGCGACTTATCAAATTTAAATCTTGGATGAGGATTATCGCAATTTAATGTTGGCGGAATTTTTCCTTTATTTAATGATAAAACAACTTTAATAAATCCACAAACTCCCGCAGCTGTCAACATATGTCCTACATTTGTCTTAACAGATCCTGTCGCGCAAAACCCTTCTTTATCCACAAACTCCCGATAAACCTGCGTAGCAGCTTGTATTTCAATAGGATCTCCAAGTAAGGTCCCTGTTCCATGAGCTTCTAAATAACCAATATTTTCCACATTGACATTTGCTTCATTAATTGCAGCTTTAATAACTTCCTTTTGAGCATCTCTATTTGGCGTTGTTACTCCCATAGTTCTTCCATCATTATTTACGGCACTACCTCTTATAATAGCTAATATTTGATCACCATCTCGAACTGCCTTTTCATAATCTTTAAGGAAAACCAACCCACCCCCTTCTCCCAGGGTAAATCCATCGGCTGATTGGTCAAAAACCTTAACCCGTCCGTCTTTTGACAACACTTCAGCACCAGAGAATCCTTTATGGGCATGATCGTCAAGAAGTAATGATATTCCGCCTGCCATTGCAAATTCGCATTTACCATCTCGAATAGATTCCACTGCCTGATGAATCGCGACCAATGATGAAGAACAGGCAGTATCAATTGTTCCTGAATATCCTTTAAAATTATAAAAGTTAGAAATGCGGGCAGCCATCATGTTTTGAATATTACTGACGATAGAATACTTTAACAATTCTTTGGTAATCTCCCCCTCGTGAATCCCAATATAATTACTTGAGGTCCCTCCTAAAAATACCGCTGTTTTTGATCCATCCAGTTCTTCTTTTCTATAACCCGCATTGTCTATTAATTCTTGACTCAGTTCCAGCAATATCCTTTGCTGTGGATCCATAACCAAGGCTTCATGATCAGTGATATTAAAATGCGACGCATCAAATGCATCATAATTATCAATGAAAGCACCAAATTGCTGTTCATTTTCAGATAAACTTTCACTATTTACTTCCCATCTGCTTTTAGGTATAGTTCCAATAGATGAAACTCCATTTACCAGTCTTTCCCAAAACTCATCCGTAGTATCAGAACCCGGAAAACGACAGGCCATACCAATAACAGCCACGCGTGAAGTTTCTTCTTTTTTGCCATCACGTTCTTCTTTAAAATTTTCCTTTTGTGGAAAACCATCTTTAATTTCAGTTATTACCTCAACTTGATTTTGGCTTTTATTTTCAGTAAAACCATCCTTTAATTCTGACTGTTCCATTAGCAATTCATCTTGATGGTTCTGTAATAGAAATTCGGATATCCCATGGATAGTAGAATTATCAACTAGCAAATTAGGATCAATCACAATGCCCAAACTACTCTCTATTTTACCTAAGGTACGCATCATCAGAATCGAATCCATACCAAAATCGACTACATTAACCTGAGAATCAAGTTCGTCTGGAGAAATCTTTAAAGTTTCAGCCAAACATGATGTCACAATTTCAATCATCCTCTCTAGAGAGTATTTTTCGTTAACTTCTGCCTTTTGATCTGACAATTGATTCTTGTCAACAGACTCAATACCATTAAGCATAGCAAATATCTTATCATCATTTCCAATAGCTACTACTGATTGAAGATTATTGGAATTAAGAATGTTATCAAAATAGGCTATCCCAAGTGAAGTTGTCAATTCTTCAAGACCTTGCTTTTGCATAATAGCTAAATACTCTGCTTCCAATTGCATACCTCCCTCTTTCCAATAAGGCCAGTTGATAGAAATAGATTTTCCGTTTCGTTGATCTTGCTTATGCATAACGTCTCTGTAATGCTGATATGAATCCATAAAACAATTGGCTGCTGCATAATCTCCCTGACCAACATTTCCCATTACTCCTGCCAGAGATGAGAAGGTGATAAAAAACTTCAATTCATCATTTATGGTTAATTCATCCAGATTAATAGTTCCGTTAATTTTTGGTAAAAGAACTCTATTAAAACTTTCTAATTTTTTTTGAATTAGAAAATGATCTTCGACAATTCCTGCGGCATGAATAATCCCATGAATACCTCCGTAATCTCGAATATTATTCAAACACACCTTCAATTCCGCCCTATTGTTGACATCACAGGAAAGATATCTTACAGAACTGTCATGATTCCCAATAATTTCAAGTTGGGATATCTCCGTTTCATTAAGTGTTCTTCTGCCAATTGCAAAAACATTTACCTGATACTGTTTAATCAAATGCTCAGCCAATAATTTACCAACTCCAGAATGACCTCCAACAATTATAATATTATTGCCTTTTTCCAGTTCATTGTATTTTTTACCCGATAAAACAGATCGCTCAAAATGACGCAAATAACGCTTGCCCTTTTCTAATTTCACATTAAATTTAACGACATTATTTTTTTCATAATGAAGAGTACTTAACAAGTCAGGTAATGGATAAAGATGATCAAATTCAACCACCATTAGTTTTCCTTTGGGGCTTTCCTTAGTAAAAGATTTAGCTAGCGCATTAGCACATTGATTATAGTGGTTTTTTGAACTGGTAGTATAACAATAGAAAAAGGGTATGTTTTTGATTTTATTATGTTTTAATACAGCCTGATATCCCAAAAACAGACTACGCACCCCAATATTCAGAAGATCATCATTTTCAATGATAGTATCTTTAACATACAAATAATTCCACAAATGGATGATCTGGTTTATCTTTATATCTTGCTGTTCTAAATCACTAAATAATTTAGAATAATCAGCTGGCTCAGCTGGATTAATAATAACCTCATGTTTTGATTTCCACAAGAATTCTTTACCATATACTACCGTAATAATATCACCCCGATCTTTAATTGGTTGTAAATAATCTTCAGAATTACAGAAAATCAAGCTATTTGATAAGCTCAAAGAGGACATGTCATTTAACCTGAAAGCTTCATCGCAGTGCCACTTGGGTATATAAATCTGGTTTAATTTCTCCTCTTCTGGCACGGTAATAATCGATTGTACAGATTTAGGATCAAATGCTCTTACGACAAACTCATTAAATCTTGCCAAATGTTTTCCAAACACATCAAAAATGTCAATATCAAAGCAAAAGATCAGATCATCATTTCTATATTTTTCAGTCAGTACTTTTGCATGGACATAACACTCGCGTGTTAAGTTTGCATAACATTCAAAAGTTTTAAATGAAAATGGTAAAAACATTTTGTGATCTTCGGCACTTAAGTTGACTCCCATTATAGTCTGTAAGGCTCCGTCAAGAATAGTATGATTAAAACCAGTTACGGCATCACTTGATTCGCCATCTATGGATATAAAACTTAATGCTTCTAGATTTCCACAATTAATTTTTTGAATTCCCCGAAAAGATTTTCCATAAACTAGAGACACTGAGCCATAGAGTTCATATACTTCCTTCCCTTGAACTACTTTAGGACAACGTGCTATTATGGAATTCAAATCAACCAATGTAACATTCGGTTTTTCTTTAACTTGTGATCTCAATACCAATTTCCCCATTGCATGTAATTGGTTAACGCCATCAGACTCTGAAATTACCTCAACATCAAAACGGTCTTTACCCGGCTTGATATCAACCCGAATTTCACCTAATTGCTCATGATAAACAATCGGAGAAGCTAGAATAAAATTATTAATCTTCACCACAGGATCATTGGCGTAAATTGCCTTCATCGTCTGACGGAACATCTCAAGATAAACAACTCCTGGTAAAATCATTTGCCCTGAGACATTGTGATCTTTCAGAATGTTTTCATGACCTGAAAATTGTTTTGTAAAACTAAATTTTTCAAGGTCCGAATAGTTAGAATCCCATAATTCAGCCCTGTTGTCTGTTATCTTAACATTTTCAATAAGAGGATCAACCTGCTTTAACCAATACCTATCTTTTCTAAACAACTGACCAGGCAAATGTACTTTCAAATATTTCTGTTCAGAATAAAGTTCATTCCAATTAACATCTCCACCTTTTATCCAATATTCTGCAATCTCTTTAATATTATTATTACTTATTGGTTTCTCAAAAAGCGCTAAATCATCCTGTTCCGTTTTGTTTTTTTGTAAAAATATATCAGTGCTGTCTTTATTCCCTTTTGAATATTCCGTTAAGGCTTTTTGCAATTGGGTTAAACTACTTACATTAAAACAAACTCTATTCCTGTGGTGAACACGTCCGAGTTGTAATGTTCCTGCAATATTTTTCAAAGAATAATGGGTTAAACTGCTTCGGTTGGATAAAAATCTGTTTAACTCAACCACTTTATCATCTAAATCATCTTTATCAGAAGAAAGAATAATCAAATGATTTATGGTAGAAGACTCTGATAATTCTTTGTTTTTGTACTCTTCTATGATAATATTGGCATTACTTCCTCCGGCTCCAAACGAACTTATTGTGGCTATTCTTGGCAGAGGTCTACCATCAAGATTTATTGGGTTCCAAGGACTACAAGATTGTTGCACGAAAAAGGGTGTTTCCTTAAATTCAATTTTAGGGTTCTCTTCTCTGAAATTAATACTCGGTACCAATGTTTTGTAATAAAACTGTAATAAAACTTTTGACAGCGAGGCTACTCCTGCAGCCGCTTCCAAATGACCAATATTAGACTTAACAGAACCAATTGCACAATACTGTTTTTTGTATTGATTTTGTTCAAATGCTTTGGTTAAAGCTCTCACTTCTATCGGATCACCAAGTTTCGTTCCAGTTCCATGTGCTTCAACGTATGAGATTTCCTGGGGTTTCACCCCGGTACTTTTTAGGTTTTTAGCAATCAGTTCTGATTGCCTCGCGATATCAGGTACTGTAAATCCTGCTGATTTCCCTCCGGAATTTATCACTGATCCTTTAATAGTTCCATAAATAAAGTCACCGTCTGCTATTGCTTGTTTTTTTTGTTTTAGTAACACACTACCCACTCCTTCTCCATCAACAAAACCATCAGCATCTTTATCAAAGGTTTTACATTCGCCATTGCTGGCCAACATGTTGAATTGACTGTACTGAATGTATCGAGATGGATGAATAATCAGATTAACACCGCCGACTATAGCAGAATTACACTCTTTATCCAGAATACTTCTACAAGCTAGATGTAAAGCAGTCAAAGAAGAAGAACAGGCCGTATCAATGGCTATACTAGGACCATGAAAATCAAAGAAATGAGATACTCGATTTGCTATCGCCCAATACCCACAATTTGGTAATGATATATTTCCTTTCATCATTTCCTCAGCTCCCAACAATTGGTACTGACTAGACATCACACCAACAAAAACACCGACATTTTGTCCAATTGAATCTGCAGTATAACCAGCATTTTCCATTAAGGTCCATGCATTCTCTAGAAATAATCTAATTTGGGGATCTGTAAGTTCAGCTTCGAAGGGAGACATTTTAAAAAACTGAGCATCAAATTTATCAATGTCTTTAATAAAACCACCCCACTTACTATAACTTGTTGTTTCTTTTTTGGGATCTGAATCAAAATGATCAGCTATATTCCATCGATCTTTTGGAATCTCCTCAATACAATTCTTACCTTTTTTTAGATTCTCCCAAAACTCGTCTAAATTCTCCGCCTGTGGGTATTTCCCAGCCATACCAATTATTGCAATCTCATTCTCTTCATTATCAGAAAAAAATGAATCTTTTTGTAATTCAGGACTATCTAATCGCTCAAATATAATTTTCTTATTTACAGACTTAAAAACTTCTTTTTCGTCATCATTTAGCAGTACCGAAGAATAATTAACCTCTTCTTCTAAAGAACCTAACTCCATAATAAAGTCAGGAAACTCCTTTAAAAAGAAAGAAGCTAATTGTTCTATATTGGTACATTCAAACAATATTACCGAATTTAATTTTGGAATATCTTTCTTTAAACGTTCTATTAATTCTTGTCCAGTAATAGAATCTACCCCGTATTCATCATAGCTTTTCACAATTGAAATCTGTTGTGTTGGTATCTGCAAAACTTCAGAGAAAATGCCCTTGATGTAATTAACTACCACGTTTTTTTTATCTGATATTTCTTGATTTTTTTGTGGTACTGTATTTTTCTTATGGTGAGATGGAGTAGGTAATTTATCAAAATTGAGAGATAAAATGGAACTATTTTCAGCCACCATAATTTGCATTGACTCACTTTGTCCTAAAAATTCACCTAAGCCATAATGCGCTGTATTGAAATATCCGGCTGAGATCAACATTTTAGACCAGAGAGGTATTGAAAGAACAGGTGAAAAAGGAAGACGATTTTCTTTATCTTGAAACTTCCACCATTCTTTTGTCAGCCCAAATGTAAAAGTATTAAAAGGGTTATTTTCTATCATTTCATTCAAAACCAGTATTCCATTTTTGGAAAGTAATCCACGAATATTCTGTAAAGAACTAAAAATTGAAGAAGTTGCATGAATCACATTACTTGCAATTACCAAATCGAAATGATTAGAATATTGTTCTCCAAAAGAGGACGGTTTTTCGATATCTAAAATATCGTATTTTATAAAATCGTATTGCGCAAATGTTATTTTCCCGTAATTGATAAATGATTTTGAAATATCAGTATAATGATATTCTACATTTAATCGACTTTCTTTTAAAATTTCAAATACTGCTTTACTTGTACCTCCTGTACCAGCTCCAATTTCTAATATTTTGAACACGAAACCATCATTCTTTCGTTGAGCATGAAGGTTTAGCAAATCTATGGTAATTCTAGATACTAAAGTATTGTAATAGTCCATTATCCGATTACCTTGATAAATTTTGTTGACAGTCTCCATTGAACCATTTGGAAACAAGACCTCAGCATGACTAGTTGTACCATTAACAACATCTATAAAGTTCTTTATACAATTATCAAACAACTCAAAATAAGGCAAATACTCTCCTCCTCTTGCCAACAAATCTTGCTTAATTGATTCCTGCCTATTTTTCATAGGAGAATTAAGTATAGTACTTACTTCAAATTCATCTTCGTTAATTTTAACCAGATAATCCTCGTCAACCAATAATTCAAACGCAGAGCGTATGAGGGCTTCGTAGACAGGTAATACTTCTTGAGTATTCATAAATGAAAGGATAGAAATTACTTTGCCGTTTCGGTATTTACTAAATAGTCCTTCAATCGAAAGGACCACATAGTCACGAAAAAGTTCTTTACTTTGGATGTAATCCAAAATAGGAAAACCCTCATTTATAAATCGTAACGTTTCATCCTTGTTAACTTGATCTAATATTATAGATGTTTCATTGGATATTATTTGTAAAATATCTTTCAAATTTTCAGAAAGTTTTGCGATACATATTTTGGAATAAGAAGTACTTAATGCTGTTTCAAGAAACCTTATACCTTCCTTATTATCTATTCCCATAATACCGACAGCTTCAAGTAACTCCCTTTGATCCTTTCCTGCAACTATTCCGGTCTGTTCCCAAAACCCCCAATTAATAACTTTTACGGTACTCTTCTTCATAAATTTCCAGTACTCTGCAAAGCTATTTTCAAATACACATGCAGCAACATAGTTTGATTGTGTCTTACTTGCGATATCAGCATTTATGGATGAAAAATACAAAACGTTCTTAACATCAATATTTTCAGTAGCAAAATACATCGACCAACTCCCCATCACTTTAGGAGAGAAAGCTGTATTAAAACATACTTCCTCCATTTCCAATATTGGCTTATCATCTAGTCGAATAACGGAAAAGACTAATTCATTAATTACTTGAAGGTTCAATTTCTCAATAGCCAATCGGCATTCCTTCTCTAACGTAATATCTACTTGGATATATTTAGCAGTTGATCCTTTCGCTTTATACTTATCCAATTTCTTTTGCTTTTCAATGTCCATCTCTGAAGAGCCTAAAATAAAAAGATTCACATTGCTTTTGGAAACCAGCCATTCACAATACTTAGATCCTAATCCCCCCATACCGCCAACAATAACATAATTTCCTTCTATTGCGATTTTAGTGGATGGATCAACTGTAATTGGAATATTTTGTAGTGCAATTTTCCGATATTGAAATAATATTTTATTTCGTACCGCATAATCTATGCATAACTTAGTTGCTTCTAATTTTTTAATATTCTCCAGAACGGTGTGATTTCCCCGTATCCATTCATTCTTGTCAAGATCCAGAAGACCTACTTTCAACCACGATATATCTTTAGGCAGTACTTTAGCTAAGCCTTTCATTGCTGAAAGATTAGGATTTAGGAAATTATCTTCTGTTATCGTATCTGCATTTAAAGTGAACAGATTAAGATTAACTAATTTTTTTTCTTTATTGCGCTCTGCAAGAGCTTTTATAAAACGCAATAATGAAAAAGTAGTCAATTCTTGTTGATCCTGTACTTTGGAAAGAGATTGCGGTATTTCATTGTTTTCTGCCAGCCAACAAATTTCGTCAAAGTGACCGTTTAGCTCCAAAAATGCTAGGAAATCATCCTGCTGTGATTTAACCTCATATGAATTTTCATAAACTCTATTTTCCGCTCCTACATATAGAAAAACCATATTCTCTGGTCTGGTTTGAAAACGTTTTTTTAATAGCGGTAAATTATCCGGATTGTTATATACCCAAAGTCCTTTCCCTTTCTCTCTGCTTTGTTCAAAGCCAACTTTACAAGGTAATTCTTTGATTGCTTTCCATGCATAAGTGTATCCAGGAAGAAAGTCCGTATCAAGATTAATCTTGTCAGATAAGAATAATTTATCAGTAAATTTAAGTGTAAGCTTCTCAATACTGAATACTAACTCAAATTGTGTATTGTAGGCTTTAAGTGTGATAAAGCATGATTTTCGATCTCTATCTATTTCGATTAATTCAACATGCACCCAACAACTTTTAGGTTGCTCTTTTAACCAACAAACATTTTCGAATTTATTAGGCAGCATAAAATTTAAAGCCTCGTTTGGGGTCTGTAGTCCACTAGTACACTGAATAATTGCATCCATCAAAAAAGGATTCCACAAATAGCCCTCTTCTAAAGTAGCTGCAGTTTCAGGTAAATTAACAAGCCCTAAAACTTCATTTTCACTACACCATAATTTAGAAATACCTCTAAAACTTTCTCCGTAACATATCTCTACAGCTTTAAAACGCTCATAGACCTCCTCATGTGTCATTGTAAATTTAGACCGCGATTTAATTGAATCCAAAGAAATTAACTCTTTAATGCTAGATGTATTTGTCCCAATTAAACAGGTTGCCAAAGTCTTATTACTATCAGTAATTTTTAATTCTGCCTTAATTTGATTTTCACCTTTCTCAACAACTACAGAAAGTTTAATGTGGTCTGAAACGACAAGCGGAGCCAATAGCAATAAATTATTTACTACTAATTGATCGCTATATTGAGGCAAAGCCGTACGAACCCCCTCTAAAATCAATTCCATTGTACCTACACCAGGTAAAACAAAAGTGTCTTTTACTAAATGTTCATTAACCAAAACTTGGTGTTTCGATAAAAAGATAAAAATCTCCTGAATATCGGCCTGCTTCGGTGAAAGTGCATACTTAATTTTTTTCTCTAGTTTGATCGCTGGCAAATCATACCAATAAGATTCTTTTAAAAACGCATAACCTGGTAAAGAAATTATCTGAGCCTTACCTTCATTAGAACTCCTTATTTGAGCAATATCAATGCCTGCTCCCCCAAGCCACAGCTCCACGAATTTTTCTTGGCTGGTATTTAGATCTATATCTGTTAGTAATACATCTTCATAATCAGAATCTTCAATTGAGCTACTAGCAACCTCAGAATCGTCTCCCTTTACATAGTTCGACAGAGCCCTTTTTAATTGTTCCATGCTACTAACTTTTATCACAAGTCGCTCTGAAAAAGATTCCCTACCGGTTAATAAACTGTATGCAATATTTGTCAATGTACAAGTATCTTTGTTCTCATTGAGTTCAATAAATTCAAGAATTTGCTGTACATTTCGAATTAAGCTGTCCTTGACCTTTGCAGAAATAATAATAAGTTCTTCCCTACTTGATGAAGAATGAATGCGATCAATCGCAGGAGCTTCCTCTAAAACTACATGTGCATATGTACCACCAAATCCAAAAGAACTTACTCCTGCTATAAGTGGCTTATCAGATTGCCAGTTAGTATTCTCATTGTTTATTACAAAAGGAGAGTTTTTTATCTTTATATAAGGATTTAATCCCTCAAAGTTAGGCATGGCGGGAATAAACTTATTCTTAATGCATAAGGTCGCCATTAATATACCTGAAATTCCCGCAGCCCCTTCGGTATGACCTATATTAGATTTAACTGAACCTATTCTACAAAAACCTTTCTGCTCTGTATTACTTCCAAAAGCCATTTTTAAAGCTTCAATTTCAATCGGATCACCTAGTTTAGTTCCGGTTCCGTGAGCCTCTATATAACCTATTTGCTCAGGTAAAATATTGGCATTATTCCAAGCTTCTTTCAATACTAAAGCTTGAGTTTTTGCACTTGGAGCTGTTATCGAGTTTGTATATCCTCCATGCTTTACTGCACTCCCTTTGATTACTGAATGAATTGGATCGCCATCAGCAAGAGCCTTATCAAGAGGCTTTAACAGCACCGAAGCAATTCCTTCTCCAGGTGTATATCCATCAGCTCTACTATCGAAACTGTGACAACGCCCACTCTCGGATAATGCACCTATACTTGAGAAATATTTATAATGCCAAGCACTTAGTAATAGATTTACACCTGAGACGAACGCCATTTCACAAGATCCATTTTGAATTGCTTTGCAAGCTAAATCCAATGCAACAAGTGAGGATGAACAAGCAGTGTCTACTGTCAAACTTGGTCCCTTAAGATCAAAGTAGAAGGAAGGTCTATTTGCTAACATCGTTAAGGCATTCCCAATTCCATCAAATGGATCAATTTCTTTATTATGGAGTAAACTCTCTGTTTGATAATCATGAAAACAAACTCCCACATACATCCCTGTATTGGAACCACGAAGCTGACTTACCACACCTGCGTTTTCTGCTGTGTGATATAGATTTTCCAACAAATGCCTCATTTGAGGATCCATCATTCGCGCTTCTCTTGGTGAAATATTGAAAAACAATGGATCGAATTTGTCAATATTATTTATGAAGCTACCATCTTTACAATATGACTTATCCTTTGCTTTCTTATCTGAACTGTAATGCTTATCAACACTCCAACGTGAAGGAGGAACTTCAGTTATCATGTCAGATTGATCGACAATATTCTTCCAAAATTCGTCGACATTATTTGACTTCGAAAATCTCCCCGCCATACCTATAATTGCTATGTCATTTGATCGAGGCTCCTGCTTTACTTCCAACTTTAAAGTTTCTGTTGATTCTACATTAGGAATGAAAGTTGGCTTAGCTTCCAATATCTCAATTTCTTTGACTTGCTCGTTTACAATAAATCCTATCTTTGATTCTGGAGAAAATTTATTCAAGAAGCTCTGTATGTCTTCCTTAAATTCCTCAACAAAAAAAGCGGCTAATTCACTAACATTTTGATATTCAAAAAATATTGTCGGATACAATTCAACTTTCAAATCTTCTTCTATCTCCTCGGTCAAATGAATTAAAGCTTCCGACTCAATACCAAGATCCATAAAATTGGTCTTAAGTAATTTATTTTCTGACAAGGAATTATCAGGAATTAGTCCCGTAATTTTGTCTACCAAATAGTCTCTTACTTTTTTAATTGAACCATCCCCTGCATTATCCAAGTTACTGCTCTTTACGCTGCTCTTTTCAATGATATCCTCCTGTACATTTTTTGTCGATTTAGAGGATGGATCAGCTATTTTCTTACAGCTAACTCCTTTTAAACAAATCACTTCTTCATGGTTGTCATCATATATTGAGATATCAAAGATGGCAATTTCATCATTGGCCTTTTTAAGTACCGATTTACTAAAACAATGATTAGAAGTCGCTTTAAAACAAATTATTTCACTTACAAAAAGAGGAATATATACATTTCTATTTTCAGAGGTTGAAAATGCTCCAAAAAAAGCACTAATAATCGCACCATCAATAAAGACCGGATTAACTTGTAAAGCTCCCGTGACTGGAAACTCAAAATCGTTAAACATTTCACAGTATGTGAAATCATTCTCAATGGTTACTCTCTCCACAGTTAACAATGGATCCTGATAAACAATACCGTTTTTATTAAAAATTGAGTATAGCTCAGATCCATTATAAGTGAGGTTTGACTCCCAATCTATAAGAGGTAACTTCTCAGGATTTATACCATTTATAGCCACACTAGTTTGGGCTGAAGCAATAGATCGCCAAACCCCCTGATCATTGATATCTGATTGTACATGAGTTTGTTTATCCTCAATTTTCAATCGAAGTTTTATTATTTCCTCTGCGTCCAAAATTACCCTCTCATGAAGCATAAATTTCTTCAATACAACTGGGAATTGGAAATTCTTTCGATACTCTTCTTCCAACAATAGAGCCAAATGTGTAACACCAATCAGAATTTTACTTCCATACACAACATGTCCATTAATCACTGGTGATTTGTGGTTGAGCATAAGCTCAATTGAACTCACCTCATCCCCACCTGACTTCAATTTTTGCAAGGCCTCGCTTACAGAAATCTCATTTTTCGCTAGACTTTTTATTAATTTTATTCTTTCCTCCAACATGGTGATTTTACATTAATTCATTAATTTTCTCTAACGCATCCTCTTCGCTCAGCTTTCCTGAGAAGATTCCATTAAGAATGTTTTCTACTTCAATTTCCGATGAGTGAACAACAGTTTTTCCTAACCAAAACCGCTTTCTATCAAATTTTGTAAGATCTAAACTTTTACGGCTTGGTTTATAAGAAGAATCCATTTCTTCCAGAATAACATGGCAGTTAGTTCCACTAAACCCAAAAGATGAAATTGCAGCTCTCCTTGGATGATTTTTTTCCTTCCAAGGCTGTAGCTCCCGAGAAAGTTCAAAAGGATTTTTTCCAAAACCAAATCTGGGGTGTGGTAGATCACAATTTAGCGTTGGCACGATTATTTTATGATGTAGAGACAAGAGCACTTTTATAACTCCCGAAACCCCGGCGGCAGTCAATAAATGCCCCATATTAGATTTGACAGAACCAACTTTACAAAATCCTTTTTCATCAGTATGTTCACCATATACATTTGCTGCAGCTTTAATTTCAATAGGATCACCTAACAATGTACCAGTCCCATGCGCTTCCAAATATCCAATTGTAGATGGGATAATTTTCGCATCCTTAATTGCTTCCCGAATTACATCTTCTTGAGCTTTCATATTCGGAGCAGTTATTCCCATAGTCTTCCCATCATTATTAACGGCACTTCCTTTAATAACTCCAAAAATTTGGTCACCATCATTTATGGCTTCTTTTAATCGTTTAATCATTACTAATCCGGCACCTTCTCCTAATACAATTCCATCAGCAGATTTATCAAAAACCTTACATTTTCCATCCTTGGCCAGTACCTTACTATTACTAAATGAAATCATAAGATGTTTATCTATGGGTAAAAAAACACCACCAGCAATAGCCATTTTACATTCATTTTCTTTTAAGCTTTTACATGCTTGGTGAAGAGCAACTAAAGAAGAAGAACAAGCAGTATCGATAGTAAGCGCAGGCCCTTTTAAATTATAATAGCTTGATAATCTTGCAGAAATCATACTAGGGATTTTATTAATAACCAACTTCTTCGATTGCTCGGGAGTTAAAAAGGCTTCAGCATTTTCGTAGTAGTTATTGGCTCCTCCTCCAATAAATACCCCCACATTTTGATTATTTAATTCATCCATATTGAAACCACCATGATCAAACAAGTGTTGGGTCAATTCCATCAAAATTCTTTGTTGTGGATCCATCACCAAAGCATCATCCTCAGATATATTAAAGAAACCATTATCAAAAAGGTCTACTCCTTCGATCATTCCTGCCCATTTCGAATAGGATTTCCCATGCGTTTGTACCTTGGGATCGAAAAATTCATCAATATCCATTCTATCATCACCGATCTTATCGACAAGACTGTCTCCTTTGCAGAGGTTCTCCCAATACTTCTCAATATTTGGTGACTTTGGAAACCTGCTAGCCATTGCCACAACTGCATATTCATCATCTTCACTTTCCTTATCTCCGGAATTTAAAGCATCATCTTCTATAGCTGAAATTTTTTCCTTCCTCTCTTTTTGATTTTCATTTTCAGAGGTAAAACATATTTCTCTATAATTCTCTAATAAATAATCTGCGAACAAATTAATTGTTGGATTTTCCAATAAGGCTCCAGGTTCAATTGTGAACCCTAGTTCAAGCTCCATTTCATCCAAAATTTGGGTCATTAAAATGGAATCTAATCCATACTCTTCTAATACTGTATCGTAATCAATATCATCAAGTTCAACTTTTAGTGCTGCCGCTAATATAGAATTCAGCCTTATTTTTAAATCTTTTAGTAACTTTTTATTACTATCAGGTTCAACAATACTTGCATGTTTATACAATTCATTATCAAATTGTTTTTCTAGATTGAAAGACTGGAATCTTGAAATTACATTTTCTAAGTAAATTAATTTATCACCTTTAAAAACAATTGTATGTGGAATATTCATTTTTAAAGCGTCAAGAAATACACCTATCCCTTCCGACGTTTCCAGAGGTTTCATCCCAATTATCCTTTCCAGACGGTCCGACTGCTGTAAGGATATTCGCATACCTCCTTCCTTCCAGTAAGGCCAGTTTATCGATATGGTTGTCCCATTTCTTTTTCCCTCCGATTGAGCTATATTTCGAGATAATGCAAAGTTATCCATAAAACAATTTGCTACTGCATAATCTGCTTGCCCTATATTTCCAAAAACTCCTGAAACAGAAGAACATAAAACTAACCAATCAATATTTAGATGTTTCGTTAACTGATCTAAATTTAACAATCCTTGTACTTTAGGTTCAAAAACTTTGGACATATCCTCAGGTTCTTTTTTTGTCAACATGGAATCCTTAACAAGTCCTGCACTGTGAATTATTCCGTTTATTTTTTGATATCGTTTTTCTACTTCATTTATAACTTCTTTTAGATCTTGAGTCCGCGATATATCACATGAATAATAAGTAGCTTCCCCTCCTAAACTTTCAATTAATTCTAGAAAAACGTTTATTTCACTAGTTATCAACTTTCGCCCAACAAGAATCAACTTTGCCTGATATTTTTCAGCAAGAAACAGCGCAATTAATTTTCCTATTCCGCCAGTTCCGCCAGTAATTAGGTAAATGCCCTTTTCAACAATCCTTTCACTAGTTTTTGACGAAAAATTATCTTCCACTATATGAGGTGCAAAACTGACTCCACTCTTTATTTTAATATATTTAGCTTCTGACTTTATTACATTTTCTGCCTGTCTTATTGAAATTCCATCACTTCTAAGATTATCGATCCATAATCCTCTGAAAAATATCCCTGGCAACTCTATTTCAAAACTTCTAAACATTCCCATCATAGCTTCCTGCATTGGTTCAGCATAATTTGAAGAAGTACTCCCTACCCATAACAGATTTTTACATGTCTTTACTCTATTTCTGTTAATAGCCTGACACAAACGAAGACCAAAAGTACTATTCCACACTAATTCTTCAATACTACACTGATCGATAGCTTGCTCTGCAGTTGATGAATCATCATCAACCTTTGATATACTTATTATTCCATTAATCTCTATCCCTAATAAATCCAACTGTTTAAATAAACGATCAAAGTCAGCTGGTTCATGAAAATTTAAGCCAAATTCTCTGCTTGATTTTTCTTCATAATTGTCTTGATGCTTGACAATTATTTGTTGTTCTAGAGGCAGAGTATCACTATTTATAACTTTTGTATTTTCTATGGAAGGAACAAATATTACCAAATTACCGCTTACTGAGTTCTCCGTTAATTTATACTTCTCCCAATTTTGATTAAAATAAACAACATCATTATGTTCTGAAATAATCTTATTTTGCTTATCTATTAGTTTTTTCTTATCTATAATTAAACATTCATATCCAACAATATGAAGTACGATTTCATTATGAATATTGAATATTGAAATATCATAAAATTGCTTTTTGTTTAATTCAGCCTTTTTTTGGACTACTATGGTATTCTCTTCAGTTGGATCATTAAAAAGTTCAACCGAATCAAATCCGACCGGAACCCCGCCTGAGTTCTGAAGAAAATCAACCCCTAAAGTAGTTTGTAAAGCAACGTCTAAAAGTTGTGGTATAAAGGGATTAGTTCGATTTTCTTTTATTAATTCAAGTGGAATTCGAACTCTTCCTCTAGCTTCTAATTTCGTTCCAGACAATTGCTCTATCAATTGAAAAGAGGAACCATACTGCATTCCATTATCAAAGAAACTATGATAAACTTCTTTTGAATTAAGGCTTAAATCAAAAGAAACTTCATTTTTACTAATTTGAGTTTTCGTTACATTTGATTTTAATAATTTCCCTTTGCAATACACTATTTTTTCATCTAGGGAATCTGAAATACTAAAACTGACAATCCCATCCAATTCTTTTATAAATACTCGTAAACAGAATGGACTACCAACCAAAGTAAGGGATCGTACAAGCTTAACATTTTTAACCATTGGAAAAACCTCTATTCCTAAAGCCTGTTTACCTGCCTGAATTGCCATAGCAATATATCCAGCACCCGGAAAAACAGAATTACCCTGAAATTTGTGATGCCCTATTACGTTTTCCTTTCCAGAAAAGTTAAATTCAAATACTACATTTTCTACTGTAGAGACATTTTTACATGCAAATGGGTTACTAGCATTCTCAGATTGCTTAAATGATTGCTCTGCAACATTAATCCAATAGGGTTTGCGATCAAATGGATATGGTGGTAGTGAAACTATTAATCCATTAGTACACTCTTTTTCACTCCAGTCAACATCCTGACCATTCACCCAAGATCTAGCAAGTGTTTTTATTTCATTTCCAATGTCTTCATTGGAAGTTGAAAGTGATTCACCCGTAAAGATATTAGCTGAAATTTGTCCATTCAAAAATACTTCGGAAGCACTTATTAATTCCGTTAAATTTGAACAAACAATAGCCAATCGACAATTCATTGCTTTTCTCCCTTGTTGTAAAGTATAAATTACATCGTTGAAATTAATAGTATTTTTTTCAAGACGAATATGACTAATTATCGTGTCAAGGTATTTTTCCAGAGTACGATAATTCTTTGCGCTAAGCACAAATATCTCTTCTTTTGTTTGGTTTTGCAGGAAAGGTTTTTTTTCAGGTGCCTGTTCTAAAATAACATGAACATTCGTTCCCCCTGCGCCAAACGAACTTACTCCAGCGATACGCGAAAGTTCTCCTTTTGGATTAAGAGAGGGTTGCCAATTTTGTAGTTTGGTAGCAATCTCGATATCATTATTACCAAAATCGATCTGCTTATTAAGTTGGGCAGCATGAATTGAGGGCGCTATTTTTCCGTGTTTGAATTGTTGAAGTACCTTGGCTACCCCTGCAATACCAGAGGCACTTTCTAAATGTCCAATATTAGATTTTACTGACCCTACCAAAAGTGGATTAGCTCGATCTTTGAAAACCTTTAAAAGTGCATTTATTTCTATTGGATCTCCAAGAGATGTTCCTGTACCATGAGCCTCAATATAACTAATTTGTTCTGGTAAAACATTTGCTTTGGCAAGACTTTCACGAATTACAGCTTCTTGAGCATTGGGATTTGGAACCGAGTAACCAGCGCTTTTTCCACCATGATTTACGGCACTACCTTTAATTACTCCATAAATATGATCACCGTGCTTTATCGCATCTGTTAAAGATTTAATCAGTATACATCCAACTCCCTCTCCAGGTACATATCCATCTGCATGTTCTGAAAAACTGTAATTTTTATCCCCTGGTGATATCATACCAAACTGGCTGAGAAAAACATATTTTGATGGATGAGTTGCCAGATTAACACCACCTGCCAAAGCCCATTTACAGCTACCGCTTTTAATTTCCTCGCATGCCCTATGAATAGCCAGTAAAGAAGAGGAACATGCAGAATCAACCACATAGCTTGGGCCTTTGAAATCGAAAAAATGAGATACTCTATTGGCAATTGAGAAGGTGAAAGGTGAAGATATTTCATAATTTTTACCAACACTCTGCTCTAAAGCATTCCAGCCATATGTATTCCACATTACACCAACAAAAACTCCAATTTTATTTTCATGTTCATTCATTAATGACTTATACTTGCTTCCAGTATAACCAGCATCATCCATCGTAGCATAAGCCATTTCTAAAAAACAACGTTCCTGAGGATCAATTCTCTCGGCTTCCCTTCCAGACAATTTGAAAAACAAAGGATCAAATAAGTCTATATCTTTAACAAATCCTCCTGATTGGCTATTGGTCTTATAAATATTTTTTCGTTGGTTAGAATAGAATTCCGTATGATCCCAACGATTCAGAGGAATAGACTCAATGCAGTTTTTTCCTTTTTCGAGGTTTTCCCAGAATTGATTCATATTTTCTGATTGAGGAAAACGACCTTGCAACCCCACTATTGCAAAATTATCGCTATCGGAATCCGTCACTAACGTTTGATTATTCTTAGTAAACTCAATATTCTTTTCTACATCTATAGGCTTAGGCGCTTTTATAATTGGTAATTCAATATCAAGAATATATTGCTCCTTATAATTATCATAAAGATAATCTACCAGTTCACCTATTGTTGGGTACTCAAACAAAATTGTAGGATAAATTTTTGTTTGAACCTTACTTTCCAATGCCTCTCCTATAGACATTAAAGCGTTTGAATCAAGACCGAGGTCATAAAACCCAACGTCTGACTTCAAATTATCAATAGGGATTTTATATGAAACATGAAGTAATTTAATGAAATCTCTTTTTATTAAATCTAGAGTAATATGACCATTCTCTATATTTTGAGGAATAATATTAATTTCTTGTTTTTTTCCATTAAAATCTATCTGATTCCTGATAATTTTTCCTTTCAGATTTTTGATCGTTGCTATACTGACTCCGAATTCATCGTATATTTCGATGCTATTGGTCACAATATCTTTTACTTTAATAATTTCCTCATCAAGCCTCTTAGCTACAACAAAAATTTTACGTGGTAAAGGAATTCCCATGGTAAATTCCTCAATAACAATTGGTAAAAGTGGTTTTGATAATTTAGAAACATCGAAGGTAACCAATCCAACGAGTGTTGCAGCATCCATTAAGCACGGATTTGCAACATATCTGTTGTTTGCCCCATGTAATTCAGATACTGTCAACTCTGCAAAAACTTTATCCTTTGTTTTATGAAGGAATCCTTGGGCACGCATATAATTACCATGCTGAATTTTAAATTTTTCAGCTATTGAATAAATTTCAGTTAATGATATAGATCCAATTTTATTTAATTGTAACTCTTCAAGATCAAGATCAGGTAATGGTTCAAATGATCTAGCTATAATTTCTGCTTCAAAATGCTTTATTGAGTTGTCTTCATCATTAGGAATACAACTTTCGATTGTAACAGACATGCCATTTTCGCTTCTGTTCAATTTCATTGTTAATACGCGGTCGAAATCATTAATTAACCTCAAAGGCTGCTTAAAGGTAATATGTCGTATTCTAAAATTAGATACTTCATATTTAGCGTTTTCTAATACACGATATATAAAGTCAAGATAAACAACACCTGGAAGGATAGAAATACTGTCTACTTTATGATCCCTTAAAATAGGGTTGTTCTTGTCAATTCTGATCTGAAAGTTTTTATTTACTAATTGCTCCATAATTCTATTTCAAATCGTTAATTAATTCTTTTATACTAAAAAAACTTTCCATATTAATTTCTTCAACTTCAGGTTCAGTAATAATGTTTGCAGGTTCAATCTCTTCTATGACAGAATATTTATCAATAAAATCATACCAAAGCCTTTTTTTATCCCATTTTGGTGGAGATAAAGATGTTCTAACCTTATTATAATTTAAATGATCTTTATCTCTAAATTCTGAAATAATTACATGAGCGTTTGTCCCTCCAAAGCCAAATGAACTTATACCAGCCCTTTGCACTGGTGTATCATTTGAATTCCATGACTGAACTTTTTGCTGAATATAGAAGGGAGAATTTTCAAAATCGAATCTAGGATTAGGAAATTCTGCATTGAGTGTAGGCACCCATTTCTGATTCTTAAGACATAAAGACATTTTTATAAAACTTGCAATTCCAGCTCCACATAACAAATGCCCAATATTAGTTTTTACTGTACTCACTCCGCAAAATTGTCGTTTTTCTGTTTCAAAAGCATATGTTAAAGATTTTAATTCTATTGGATCTCCTATACTTGTACCAGTGCCATGCGCTTCTATATGATTTATATCAATCCCCTTCAGGTTATTCTTGGCCATTGCCGTTTTAATGACATCTGTTTGGGCTACGTGATTTGGTGTTGTTATTCCCATCGTCTTACCATCATTATTGGTGGCAGTACCATCGATTACCGCATAAATGTTATCACCATCTTTAATTGCATCAGACATTTTTTTAAGAATTACACAACCAGCTCCTTCTCCTGGAACAAATCCGTTTGCCCGTTTATCAAAAGCATATGATTTATCAGATTTAGATATGACATTCGCCTTGCTTAAAAGCAGGTATGGAGTTTCATCAAGTAATAAATCTACTCCACCAGCAATTGCCCAATCACATTCACCTGTGGAAATACTCTGTACTGCAAGATGCAAACTAACTAGTGAAGATGAACAAGCAGTATCTACTACCAAAGCTGGTCCTTTTAAATTAAAAAAATGTGCTACATGCGCAGCTATCATATTCTGTCCCAACCCAATAATCGTATTGGCAGATATCTTGTCAGGTTTGTAACTTGATTTTCTTGCTCCTATAAATACTCCAATATTGCGTTTACTTATTTCGTCTGCTGTATACCCACTATCACTTAAAGCTTCTGTACATTGTTCTAATATTAAACGGGCCGCTGGATCTACTTCTCTGGCTAATTCCTCAGACATATTAAAATAATGATTATCGAAATATTCAACGCCATTGATAAAGCCCCCCCAGCAACTATCACTTTTATCAGATTGACTAACTTCAGAATACCACTTTTCTTTTTCCCATCGTTCCGGCAAAACTTCAGAAATTAAACTTTCATTATTAATTAAACTTTCCCAAAATTCCTGCTGATTGTTAGCTGAAGCAAATTTACATGACAGACCAACGACAGCTATTTTATTATCCTCAGAATTTAAATTTTCCTCGTTTAAAAAATCTTTCTTCATTTTCGGTTTAGAAGAGATAAATACTCGATAATCAAAATATCCTTCCATATCCATCACTTCTGGATATAATTTTGAGAATTCCATTCCTGCTTTCTGAATAAATATTTTCCAATTTTCTATATTAATCAATGGAGAGTGCTCTATTCTTTTTTGATTATCTTCAAATTTCCACCAGCCCTCCAGCAAACCAAACGTATAGGTTGACAAGCTGCTATACTTTACTAATTCCAAAACATACAATCGCCCTCCTGGCATTAATAATTCATTTACATTTCCAAGAGTATTGGTTATGCTAGTAGTAGCATGTAAAACATTTGACGCAATTACAATATCAAACATTTCGTAGTCCAATCCTTGTTTTAATCCTGAACTTTCAACATCAAATATTTTATAAATGACATTCGGAAATTCTTTTTGAAGTTTTCTCTCAGCATTCTTAAGAAATGATAATGAAACATCCGTAAAATAATATTCAATAGTTTTATCAACTGATTTTAATTGTTCCAATACAGGATAACTTGTACTTCCTGTACCTGCTCCAATTTCCAAAATTCTAATTGCATCGTCTCCCTTTTTTTGTTGAATGTATCCGCTTATTGAGTTACCAATTTGACGATTCAATTCTTTAAGTTGTGGATCCTCTGAATATACTTTCTGCAATTCCAATAGGTCGCCACTCTGAAACACAACAGCAACTGGGTCTATTTCTCCTTTCAAAATCTTAGGATAAGCCGAAATACAGCGGGTCACAAAATTAATATGGGGTTCCATTAAAACACTAGCACTTTTTAACTTAAGTTTTGTTCTTTCCAGATAGTTATCTGTCGAAATTTCTGATTTAAAAAATGTAATAATGTTCTCATCCATTTTTATTACGTCTTTCTTTTCGAGAATATCTAAAAAAGCATCAAATAATGGATTAAAAACTGACTTGATTCCCAATCTTGATTGGAAATCATTCTTACTCATTGATCCACTTTCCCCAAATCTATTGTCCAGTTGATAAAATGCCTTTTTTAACAATTCAAAGGCATATGATTCAATGGCTTCTCCAAAATCTTTAATATCCATTGATGCAATTTCGGATTCACTTATTAAAAGTTCCACATCATTTATATTGTTTGATTCTGAATCTGTTATACTTTTTATTTTATGCAAAAACTCTGCTGACAAATAGCCAATAAGCTGACTTAGTGTATCATTATCGAGCAAAATGGATGGATCGATTGGATGTTTTACCAGCGCTTCTATTTTAGACACCATTTCCGCTAATAAAATAGAGTCTACTCCGTAATCTGCAAAATTTCTATCGAAATCTATTTGCTCATCATCTAGATTTAAAGTGTCTTTTAGAATTTTCGTTACTGCATCTTCAAACTTCCTTTTCTGACTAATTTCATCCTTCCAATAATTATCTTTAATAACTTTTGAGGAAATTGTCATCTTACAGTTATCGATAATTGAAGATGATAAAGTCAGAGAACTTTCGAGCTCAAAATTATCATAGCTATATTCAATTAAAGATTTAATAATAACTTCTCTGGTAATTAAATCAATTCCTAATTCCTCCAGAGGGACACTAATATCAATATCGCTTTCCTGAACTTCGAGTATCTCAGCAACAATAGAAACAAGATATTTCATTTTAATCTTGTCATAAATCCTTTCATCTTTTGAAACTGACTGTGAATTAGCCAATTCTATTTCAATTTTTGAAAATGGTTGTACTGTAAGCCATTTATCTGCCGGTATCAATATGTTTTCCATTTCTGCGGCAAATACAACAGCTTCTGAACTGGACATCGCTTTTTCAAGTAAATCAAATCCAGTGTCATTATCAAAAGCTTGGAATCCAAATTTATAGTAGAATTCTCCTTTAATCGCTCCACTTCCCGAGGCTCTCCATGAAGTCCAATTAACTGACAAATAACGTGTTCCATTTGCGTTTTGCTTTGATTTAACAAAGTAATCCATAAATTCATTAGCTCCTGCATATTCTGATGCCCCCACTCCCAGTACAGGAATAACCGAAGAAGACGAGAACAACACTACGAATTTAGGTTTCAAAGGTGCCAACAAACGGTCGAGGTTAATTAATCCACTTACCTTTGGTTCAAAAACCTCAATAACTTTACCAATTGTTTTATTTATAAATGCGGGTTCATCATAATTTGCCTTTCCAGCACAATGCATGCATCCACCCAATGTTCCCCACCTCAAACTTAACTTATCAAGAACATTTCCAAATCGGTGAGTATCCACTAAAGAACCATTGTAAACTTCAAATTCTACATTTTTACTCTGATAATCTAATAATAAAGAAATCTTTTTTATAATTTCATCTGGATATTTATCCGGGGAATTCATAATTCGTGACCACTGCTGAACTTCAGGTAAAGCACCTGTTCCTGTTAGCAGTATTTTTCTCGCTCCTTTTCCTATCAAATATTTAACCAGAGATAACCCTATACCACTAGTTCCTCCAGTTATAATATAGAAATATTCGCTACTAATTTCGATTTCATGTCGTTTTGTTTCTGACTTTAAGGGAACTTTTTCAAAACCAGAAATTAATCTAGTTCCATTTCGATAACAGATTTCTGTGTAACCATCATTTGAATGAAATTCTGACTTAGCAATATTAATTGCTTCAGTACATGAAGAAGTGGATATATCAATTACTTTTGACTCAATTTTCTTATATTCAGCTCCTATTGCCTTAACAGTTCCAATCAGCATAGCGCCTCGAACATGAGATAAACTTACTTCACAAATTAGCAATTCTCTAGTGAAATAATGGAGTTTCATACCATTTAATCTATTTTCTTTTACTAGTATCTGGAACAATTGGAATTTACACATTGCCCCATCATAATCACTAACAGTTTCCTCTGTTTCTAGATTAGAAAGATCTATAAGATGTTCTGCATTTTGAATTGAATTAACAACATTTTTAAAAAACTGATGGTCAAAATTTTGTATATCTATGACTATTGCTTTACCCACACTTAAGATTAAATTTTCAAAGCCAAGAATAACGAAGAGAAAATTTTCAAATTGATTTTCAACTACATCAAATTCATTATTATATTGATTTTCAGTCAGTACAACAAGAGTAGTCCCATTTACATCTCTTTTACTATTGGAATCTAATTCTTTTGTCCACCATTTTTTTCTAAACAAGTGATTCAATTTACTCAACTCTTTTTCTCTTTTAGATTCATTGGGAGTTTCGATATCTGAAAACCAATATTTCTTAAGTTTAAAAGGATGAACAGGTAAAGATACTCTCTGAGGTGGAATAGAATATAAGCTTTTCCAATCTACTTTATTCCCTTGAGTCCAATAAGCAACAAGACATTTGAGATCACCTTGTTCAAGTCCTTCCAAATATTGTCCTTTATTAATTGATTGCTCAATAATTGAACTTTCCCCCCTTTTCTTTATAAATTCGATAAGTTGAATAATTAAATCATCTCTATTTGAACCAATAAATCCAATTCTTGCAGCAAGATTCTTTCTTCCCGTTTGAAGTGTATAAGCAATTTGCTCCAATGAAAAGGAATTTCGCTCGACATGATTCAATAAACTCTGAACTTTTTCGATCAGCTGTTTTTCATCTTCTGCAGAAATTATCCAGGCAACTGAACGATTTTCTTGATGGTTGGAATCTGAACCATTTTTGTTTTTTTCGATATATTCTTCAATAATTACATGAGCATTACTTCCTCCTGCGCCAAATGAACTTAATCCTGCTGTTAATGGATAATTGTTACCTTTCGAATCCTCATTTCGTAACCACGGCTGTAACTTTTGATTTAAATAAAACTCTGACTCTTGAAAATTAATTGCCGGATTGATCCTTTCTGCATGAATTGAAGGCACAAGCATCTGATTCTTAATTTGAAGAATAACTTTCATTAGGCCCGCCATTCCAGAGGCTGCTTCTAAATGACCTAGATTTGATTTTACTGAACCAATAGCACATTTTTGATTTGGTAAATTATACCCTTCAAGAGCGCGTCGAAGCCCATTTATTTCAATTGGATCTCCTAGGGATGTACCTGTTCCGTGTGCTTCAATATACCCTAAGGCAGCAGGATCAATTCCAGATTTCTCAATAACATTGCGAATAAGGGTGCCTTGTTTTGTGGGATTCGGAACTGTATAACCAGTAGTTTTACCACCGTGATTTATACCACTCGCCCTGATTACGCCATAAATACTGTCACCATCGGATTTAGCCTGAGATAATCTTTTTAAAACAACAACACCAACTCCTTCACTCGGAACATATCCTTCACCTCCCTCACCGAAACTATTACATCTTCCATTTGATGATAGAAAACCTCGTTCTTTTAATACTATATGATTTATTGGGTGTAACGCTAAATTAACTCCCCCTGCCAAAGCAACATCACATTCTCCTATCAGGATACTTTGACAAGCATAATGTAATGCTGTAAGTGACGAAGAACAAGCTGTATCGAAAGCAATAGATGGTCCATTAAAATTTAAACTTGAAGATACTCGATTCGCTACTGCATAATAAGTTGACAGAGGAAAAGTGTTATCCCCTTTAAGAGCTTCTTCAACTCCAAAAAAAGAATAACTCCCCCACATTACTCCTGCAAAAACTCCAACTTGATTTTCACCTTTATTAGAATATTTAATGCTTTCTGCAGAATACCCAGCAGCTTCAATAGCTTTATGACATTCCATTAAGAACAAACGCTCTTGAGGATCCATTAAACTTGCTTCACGTGGTGAAATATTAAAATACAATGGATCAAAATGAAAATGTTCATTTATAAAACCACCTTTATTGGAAACATTCATGTCCTTTAATCCTGATAACTTCCATGTTTCAGGAACAGAGTCATGAACCATATTTCCTCCATTACTTAGCTGGCTCCAAAAATCATCAAGATCATTTGCTCCAGCATATTTACCGCTCATTCCAACAATGGCTATCGGATCCCTTAAATAATTTAATTGAGAATCTTTAGCTTGATCATTAGGATCTAATTCAGAATCCCTATGGTTTTCCTTCTCAATCGTTTTGTTATCCTGAGCTTGTGACAACAATTGTTCCGGCATATTAAGATTTTCTTTCTCAATCGTTTTATTATCCGGAGTTTTTGACAACAATTGTTCCAGTTTGTTTTGATGATTTTCTATAAAATAGTTTGTTAATTCAGTTAAATTAAAATATTCGAAGAACAAGGTTCTTGATAGAGAGCCAAATTTTAATTCAAAAGCTTCATTTAAAGTCGCTACAATCAGAGAGTTTAAGCCAAACATTTCGAAATTTGCTTCCGTATCAATTTGAGAAACATTAAGTCCCACCGCTTCAGAAAAAATCGAACTAATTAATTTCAAAGCACGTTCTTCAAATAAGCGATCAGAATTTAATTCTATATTTATAGAAGAAGATCTATCGATCTTTGTTTTCGGAATCTTATTAAAGTGATTTATATTCCCTTTAAATATCCCAACCATTCCTTCCTTTTGAGAAAGAAGTGTTTCCATTACAGAAAATCCTTCGTCAGTTTCTAATGGCTGCATTCCTGTTTTAGACAAAAAATGATCCTTCATATCGTTTCCAACTTGCATGCCATCATTCCATAAAGGCCATGCCAATGCTAATGTTTTCCCATAACGACCACCTGTTTTCTTAAAGTTATTGCGATGATTAGCAAACGAATTAAGAAAACTATTTGCACATGAATAATCTCCCTGTCCTTCATTTCCATATAGGGATGAAAGAGATGAAAATGCACAAAAGAAATCAAGAGGTTCAAAACGTGTAACATGGTCTACATTTAAGACACCATTAACTTTAGTGGAAACTACATTTCTAAAATTGGCAGTAGATTTTAGGTATAAGTACTCGTCTTGAATGATGCCTGGTAAAAAGAAGACTCCATTTAAAATCGTAAAACGACTTTTAATATTATAATACAAATGTTCAACTTCATTCATATTAGTAAAATCACAACACACATAATCTTCAAAAGAAAGACCTAAATCAGTCAATTTCTCTTGAATATTTTCTAGAGATGATCTTCCCGCCACGATTAATTTTGCATCATATTCCTTCAACAAATACTGACACAGTTTAATACCTATACCTCCTAATCCTCCACAAACAAGATAAACGCCTTTTTTTCTAATTGTATTAGTCTCATCTATTGGATCAATTATATTCTTTACAAGATATTCATTGATCGATCTTCCATCGACATTAAGCTTAGTTTCAAAATCTGCTTGTTTTAGTTCCTGAAACAATTCAGATATATGGTCCGACAAATTTCCCTCCATTTGTAATGTACTACAAATCGTATTTGGATTTTCCTGCCTTATAGTTCGGTTATATCCTGAATACATTTCATAAAAAGGTCTATAAAGAGCCCCTGACTCGAAAACAGTAAGTACACGTTTCGAACCCTTTTTAAACTTATACCAAACCTGCAATAAATGATGAAAACTTATAATCTCACGATCAAGTATCTCATAAGCATTTTGCCACATTTCATTTGAGGCGCTCTTACCATCTTCAGAAATCCAAATCATATAATCGGGAATATTTTGACCCAATTTTTCAAATAACATAGTAATACTACTTTCGTCCATTAGATTAACCGAAAAAGTATTCCCGTTTTGTTCAAAATGCATTCCTTTCGCTAATTTTATCAATTTAACTTTAGGAAAATGTGAAGTCAACCACAATTCTATACTGTTATGATGTGCAGTATTTTGACTGCAAACAAGAACAGTTTCGTCGTCTTTTAGTACTGATAGATTATCTGAATAATTATTAATTACCCAATTATTTTCAATTGTTATCAATCGAGAATCAGCACTAAGTTGCTTTGTGGTTAATCGCCCTGCATTTATTCCTACTATTCTTCCTATAGAACAACCATTAATATCAAACAAAATAACATCATACTTATCGTTGGATTTAGTTGCATACGCAAAGAAATTATTCGGTAATTTATCGGGCAGTTGTAATAAATCAAAACTTACAGGAACAAACAAATCTCCTTGAGAATCTCCTGCATCAAATATTCCCATGATCGTTTGAAAGCATGCATCTAACTTAAAAGGAGAATAAAAATATTTATCGTCTTGGTCTTGGTCTCCACTTTCAATCGATGCTAAAGCAGAGTCGTCGCTGACATACATTGTATTAATTAATCTGAAAGATGGACCAAAACTAATTCCGTTTCTCTCCCAGAATTTATATATGTTTTGATTTTCTATAGTACGATTTGCATTGGATTTGATACTTTTAAGAATTATTGTTTCATCCCAATTTTCAACTTGTGAAGAAATTATCCCCTTCGCGTTTGGATGAGCTATACCATTAACAAAGGAAACAACTTCAAATTGAACTACATTATTGTCTAATTCCGTGAATCGCACTGCTGAATGCCCGTATTTACCATCAATAACTATTGGTTCAATATAAAAAATATCCTTCCAATTGTATTCACTATTTGAAAACCTAGCAATATAAGCCTCTCTTACAAACTCTATAATAGCTACTCCAGGCACGACAAATACACCATGAATAATATGTTGGGCAACAAATTTATCATGGATAGAAAACTTTCTCTGAGTAAATCCATCGTTATTGATAGATGGTTGTTTTTCTGTGACCCAATAACTATCTCCTTGAAATGGATATGTTGGAAGACTTATTCTTTTACCAAAATTATTAGAGTAAAAATTTTCCCATCGAATATTTTCACCATTTAAATAATGAAAGGCTATCCCGTTAGCTAAATCATCCTTACTCGCTTCTAATTTCGATTCTACAGTTGATAGCCAACTGCCTTGTTGCTGCTCTTGTGAAACTACAAGACTATTGGAATTATATGTAATTTGTTCTGATATCAATTTTTCGAGTAAATCCTCTTTCCCTCTAAACACAACTACTGCCCTATGTTTAAAGTGATCTCTCCCAATATTTTGGGTAAAAATAATGTCATTAAGATTGACCTTGTCTTTATGGGTTCCAAACCAAGTTCTAAATTCAGTAATTTTCTGCAGTAAAGCTCGTTTATCCTTACCAGAAAAAGTAATTAATGAAGCCTCTTCTAATTGCTCAGAAGAAAAATTATTATACTCTTCCAATACCATATGACAATTAGTCCCACTCATTCCAAATGCATTTATAGCAGCCATTCTTATCCCATTTTCAGCAACCCATGGCTCCTTGTTCTTTACAAGATAAAAAGGACTATTTTCAAATTTAATGTGACTGTTTTCAGTACTGAAATTTGCAATAGCCGGAATTACTTTATGTTTAAATGCTAACACCAATTTTATTAGAGAACTAATACCCGCAGCTTGTAATGTATGTCCTATATTTCCTTTCACGGATGAAATAGCACAAAATTTATCTTGAGAGGTATAACTCCTGAAACTGTCCGTTAATGCAGTTATTTCAATAGGGTCTCCTAATTCGGTGCCTGTCCCATGAGCTTCAACATAGGATATTTTGGAAGGATCAATATCAAAACGACGATAAATGGACTCTTGTAATTCTTGTTGAGCTACAGGATTCGGTGCAGTGATACCGTTACTTTTACCGTCTTGATTCAGTCCATTTCCTTTTATTACTGCATAAATATTGTCCTTATCTCTAATAGCATCACTCAGACGTTTCAACATTACTATTCCTACAGCTTCGCCAGGAACAATACCATTTGCATCATTATCAAATGGCTTGCAAAGACCTGTTTTTGATAGCATTCCAGTTTTACCTGCCAAGCTATGAAATCGTGGAGTTAGAAATAAAGAAATACCTCCGGCAAGAGCCATATCTATGGAACCATTTCTCAAACTATCGCATGCCATATTTACGGCAGCCAGAGATGAAGAGCAGGCAGTATCTATGGATATACTTGGCCCTTTTAGATCAAGAAAATAGGAAATTCTTGCTGCCAATATGGATGATATGTTTCCTGTTAAGCTTGTATGGGAGATCGAATTTGGAGAGGAATAGTCATAATCACTCAATCCTGCTCCTACATATACACCACAATTAGCCCCCTTTAATGAACCTGCTCTATAGCCTGCATCTTCAATTGCCTTGTATGATTCTTCAAGGAATAACCTTTGCTGCGGATCCATATAACGAGCTTCAAGTGGAGAAATCTCAAAGAATAAGGCATCAAATAAATCTATATCAGAGAGAAAGGCTCCTCGCTTCAACATTTCGTCTTGATCACATCCATATTCCTTTATATCTTCTTTATCCCAGTGTTCAACCTCAGTTGAAAATTCTATTTTTTCTTCAATGAGATTATCCCAATACTGCTGCAGATTTTTCGCACCTGGAAATCTACCAGACATACCGATAATTGCAATTGGTTCTATTTCCTTTTTATCATTAAACTCGCTCAATTCATTTTTTTGTTTAATTTCAAATGATGTTTGCGACATTGAAAAATTGGAGACTGGTGTATGCTCCTCGGAAGTACCCGTAAAAATTGGATTCCTTGTTATTATCACATGGTCGGCTATATATTGGCTCAAGGAATCTATATCTGGATATTGATAAACAAGAGTTACTTTAAGGTTGATATCGAATAGTTCATTTATTTGATCAATAAAAGAAACTCCAATTAGAGAATCCATCCCATAGTCAGCAAAACTCTGTGATGAATCAATATTTTGTTCGTCAACCATCAGAAGATTAGCAATTAATTTAATCAAATCATGTTGAATATCAAGATATTCAGATTTAGATTTCTCATTGCTCGAAACATTCGATAACTCATGAGTACTATGATGTTTTTCACCAACAATAATACTTTGGAACTCCTTATTTAAAGCATATCCTTTCGAGTAACCAAACCCTTGTTGCGCCATAACTATTCTCCAACTTTCTTTCGAAAGAAGAGGAGAACCTGGCAATCTAAGATCATCCTTATAAGACCACCAACTATCTGCCAACCCAGATGTCATCATTAAAAAAGGGCTCACTTCAGTTTTTTCGTTAAGAATAAGAATGCCATTATCTTTTAATAAAAAATTAAGATTAGATAAAGATTTTGTAATCACAGAAGTTCCATGAATAGCGTTACTTGCGAAAACTATATCGCAACTTTTAGCTAGCTCTTTATATTCTGAAGGATCTTTTTGAATATCTAGAACACGGAAATCCATAAACGGATTTGCTTTTCTAAATTTTTCTTGTCCAAAATTAACAAATCGCGCTGAAGCGTCAGTATAGATGTACTCTACCTTCGTACCCGATTTTGCAAAAACTTTTAGTACTTCTATACTAGTTCTACCTGTTCCTGCACCAATTTCCAATATACGAATCGGAGAAATATTTTTGTTTGTCGATAATCTATCAACAATTTTAGAAACTGTATTTGCTAAAAATTCATTAAAAAAAACTGCTGCGATATTCTCACTATAAATTTTTCCTTCTATTTCTAAATCTTTCTCAGAGAAAAGCATTTCATCATATCTTATTTCTCCTCGTAAAATTTTATTATATGATAAAATACAATGATCTAAAAGCTCAACATTGGATCCAAAACTAACTGAATGAGTTAGTAAGTTATCCCTAAGAATGCCAAGCGAAGATGATAGCTCTTCCTGAGAAGGAAGTCGTAAAATCTTAAATTTTCCATCTTGAAATTGAAAATCGTTAATTCCATTAATTATCAATAAAAATGAATCAATTAAGCGATTATATTTTGGCAAAACACCAATTGTATCAAACAAAACTTGTTTCGAATACCAACGATTGGCATCAAATGATTCAAAATAAGGTTGAAAAAAGGAAAATAGAACATTTTCAGCATATTTATCTAGATCATTTACCCCATCTATTATCTTCTTTTTATCTACTGTATTCATTGTATTCAATTTATAAATGAGCTAATTTCATAATCCAATCCCTCCAATAATCCTTTACGATCTGTCTGGGTTAATAAAAAACCCTTCAAGGCGCTTTCGTCTACAGTTACAGGCATTGTTATTTTTTCAATATTAGCTGTTGTGGAGTAAATGTTTTTTTTTCTTTCTGGAATCAAATCGGTGTACCAAGCAGTTGTGCGTGCGAATGGATAGGTTGGAAGATGCATCACTGGCAAGGTTTCTCCCGCATTAAATTCCTTCCAATCAATATGAACTTGGCCTAAAACCCAAGCCTGTGCTAACTCGGAATAATTTAACTCATGGAACGTTGGAATAGTTTTTAGAGAAGCCATACTTTTCACAACTCCCTTATGAATTGCAATTGAATCTTTAACAATTGAATCCATCCCTGATTGTAAACCTAATAAAATGTCATCTATGCAATGCGCTATAATCACTAGACGATAACTAAAGTGAGTTCTTCTGCATTGCAAGTTATAAGCTAATTGTTTCAAATCAATAATCTGTCCCTCATTAATTAATTCACTTAAAAAATTGAGATAATCTTGACAATAAGCTTGGAGTGTCTTCTCAGATTTCGCAGAAAGTACAAACAAAATACCTTCTTTTGGTAATGGCTTAATCTCATCTGCTAATTCTTCATATTCTTCTACTATAAGATGAGCATTTGTTCCACCGAAACCAAATGAGCTAACCGCAGCACGTCGAGGAATATCTTCTTTTTTATTCCAGTTAACAACATTGGTATTTACAAGAAAATTACTTTTCTCTAATTGTAAAAGGCCATTTAAATTTTGTGCATGAGAGTTGGGAGGAATTATTTTGAATTTCATTGCAAGAAGAACCTTCATTAAACCTGCGATTCCTGCTGCAGACTCTAAATGTCCTATATTCCCTTTAACAGAGCCCAAGTAGCATTTTGTACTATTCTCAATAGTTCCTATCTCTTTTTGTTTATAGGCTTCTTTCAATCCATTTACCTCTACAGAATCACCTAATTTTGTCGCAGTAGCATGAGCTTCAATCAATTGAATAGTATTAACATCAATTCCTGCTCTACTCATTGTATTGCAAATAAGTTCGGACTGACGACTAGAATTGGGAGAAGTGTAAGTGTTTGCCTTACCGCCATGATTTACTCCAACTGCTTTTATTATTCCATAAATTTGATCTTTATCAGCTATAGCCTTATTATATGGCTTTATTAAAATTGTACCAATTCCTTCTCCTCGTATATAGCCGTCTGCATCTTCTGAAAAAGGCCTGCATTTTCCGGTAGGAGACAACATTCCTGCTTTACTAAATATATGAAATAGATTATCAGATAGATTCAAATTAACACCTCCTACAAGAGCCATCTCACAATCTTTATTTTTAATAGACAATACTGCTCTATGTATTGCCACCAAAGAGCTAGAGCATGCAGTGTCAATTATTTCGCTTGGTCCATTCAAATTGAGCAAATAAGAAACCCGATTGGCAATCGAACAATGAGCATTACCTGTTGAGATAGAAGGATCGGCTTCAATTTCTGCTTTAATCAACAAAGACAAATAATCCGAAGTAGATACACCTGCAAATACACCGATATTACACGCTTCTGTGCCCATTAAATTTATCCCTGCGTCTTCCAACGTTTTCCATGCAGACTGTAAAAACAATCTCTGTTGAGGATCCATTGTACAGGCTTCTCTCTTTGAAATTTTAAAGAAATCATAATCAAATTCATCTATACCATCGATAAATCCTCCATTCCAGGCTTGAGATAATGTTTGCAGTTGCTCTATTCGCTGCCTCGAAGCTTTGTTTATTACGTCCCGACCTTCAACCAGTATCTTCCAAAATTCATTTAAATTATGGGCTCCAGGAAATATGCCATTCATTCCTATAATGGCCATATCATCATCATTACTACTATGATTTTGCTTAATAGGTGCCTTCTGCTCTTTTACAACCGTTATGTTTTCCTCCCTAGTGTCGATAATCTTTGGCTGTAAAGTAACCAGATGAGCTAATAATTCACCATATACTCTAAATTGGAAAAAAAGCGTAGGATTTATAGAGATCCCTAAACGTTCTGAAATTTCATCTGTTATAGCATACAATTGAGATGAATCAATTGCAAAATCAGCCAATTCGATATCCTCTTCCAGAAATATTTCGTCAATTTTTGTAATTTCCGATATGATATTGTTCACCTCTTTTTTTAATGAACTAACGTCAAGTTTCTCCAAGAAATCAGCCTTTGTACTTATTTTTTTATTGTTGTGATTGCTTAGAAATTCCATTGGATGATTTATTGTCTTTTCATCAAACCAGAAGTTCTTTCTGTCAAATGAATAAAATGGTAAATCAACTTGCTTTCCTTTTATTTTGAATTTTTCAGTCCATGAGGTTCTTTTTAAATAATTGCTACTGAGCCAGCTATTAGCATCATTAAGCAAATTCTCTTCTATTTGCTTTTCTCCTACACACAATCTTATTACATTTTTATTGTCTGCAGATACCTCATTTAGTAATCCGTCAATAAGATCTACTAAATCATGTAAACTTTCAGCAACCAACATAATCTTTTCTTCATATGTTTCTCTACAAGAAAACAAAGTATAGGAGATATCTTGAAGAGTTAAATCACTATCTAAATTATGTAGCAGATAAATCTTAAGATTTTTTAATTGTAAAATTAAACTTGATCTTGTTTTCGCAGAAACAGGAATTAAGTGATTGCCATCTATTATAAGACTAGATGGTAATTTTTCGCTTTGTTCATTAGGAGCTAACACCACATGAGCATACGAACCACCAAAACCAAAGGAACTTACTCCTGCATAATTCTGATCTGCAATACGATCAAACAGTGGGATATTTTCAACATTTACCTTCACAGCTATGGTAGCCTCATCCACTATTTCATTTAACTTTTTATAGGTTGGCATGCTTGGTAAAACTTTGTCTTTCATTGCCATGACAACTTTAATTATGCCTACAAGTCCTGATGCTCCTTCAGAGTGCCCAATATTAGATTTAATTGATCCTAAATAACAATTGGAATTTAAAGTCTGTGTACACATTTTGATTGCCTCTAATTCTATTGCATCACCTAAATTCGTTCCCGTCCCATGCCCTTCTATGTACGCAAGGTTTGAAGGAGAAATTCTTGCTTTTTGCCAAGCTTGCTCCATAACCCATGCTTGTTGACGTGTACTGGGTGTAGTAACGTTATTTGTTTTTCCGGTGTGGGCTACAGCTGTACCACATATTTCAGCATATATCCTGTCTCCATCTGTAATCGCCTTTGCAAGTGGCTTTATTAATATACTTGTAACAGCTTCAGCTGGTACATAACCATCAGAATTATTACCAAAACTATCCGTAATCCCTGTGGGCGATAAAAAACCTTTGGACGAAAAATAGACGTAATGCTCTGGACTAAAAAGCAAATTCACACCAGTTACAAAAGCCATATCACAATCACCAGATTGTATCGACTGGAGAGCAACATGCAGCCCAATTAAAGAAGAAGAACACGCAGTATCTATAGTTAAACTAGGTCCTTTTAGGTCAAAGAAATTGGATATTTGGTTCGAAAGAATCGTTGCCGCATTTCCAGTACCAGTATATTCATTAGTTTGTATCTGCTGTCGATTCATTACATCGTAATAATCATGGAAACAAACTCCGGTAAATACTCCGGTATTTGACCCCTTTAAGTGCAATATTTTCCCAGAATCTTCGGCGCATTCATGTACTACTTCAAGCAACTGCCTAAGTTGCGGGTCCATCATTTTAGCTTCATTTTCTCCAATGGAAAAAAAATCATTATCAAAATGAGTTGCGTTATCTATATATCCTCCCCATTTACAAACTGTATGCTCTGCTATATGGGTCCCTTCATTATAATATTCTCTCCAATCCCAGCGATCTGCAGGGATTTCTGACATAAGTGATTCATTATTTTTTATCCTTTCCCAAAATTCAGGAATAGTATTTCCACCAGGAAACCGACCTGACATACCAATAATGGCGAATCTTCCAGAATCATCATTTCTTATTTCTAATTTACTTAGTTCTTCATTATTCTTTACAATAGTTTGATTACCTTCTGAAGAATTTTCTTTTTTATAATCACTCTCGATGGAATGACTTCCATTATAATGAACAGATTTATAAAATTCTGATTGAAACTCTGTGATTAAATATTCAGCAAATGACTGAGGGTCCGGATATTCAAACAATATTGTTGGAAATAATTTTATATTAAGGTCTTTTTCTATAATTCCTACCAGATTGATCAATTGCATGGATTCAAGACCTTGATCAATGAAGTTTTTGTCTAAAAATATTTTCTCCGAACCATTTGTCCTCTTCAGAAGCCCCTCAATATAAAATAACATTTGGTCCAGATCATCCAACTCAGTATTGATAAATTCTATTTTGCTCGTTGATTTTATGCTAGTTTTATTGATTGAATCAGATAAATCTGTTATTTTGCTTTTATGAATTCTTTTACAAACAACTTCTTTCATTACAGCAAACTGTTCATAACTATCATTATACAGTTCTACATTAAAAATTATTATTTCAGAATTCTTTTTCACCAGAGAACAGATGCAATAAGCAACAGTACTAATATCAATTAACAAATCAACCATCATTCTTTTTACGCTAAAAGGAACAAAAGGATCATCAAGTTCCGTAGTATCTGCTACAGCCGTTGCGGCAACCAATGCTCCATCGAAAAAAGCAGGATGAATGTGATACTGAACACCACTTTGCAATACTTGATCTAGTTCTAAACGTCCATATACACGCCCTTTCTTTATTGCTATTTTAGTCAAAGTTTGCAACGACTTGCCGTGAATAATGTCAGCTTTTTTTATGGCTTCATAAAGATTATCAGCTGCTTGAAATTTAACATCATCGAAGTCACTTGTGGTAACCTTTTGATTTGAGTCTCTAACTGAAAAGAAACCTTCTGCACAATCTGTTGCATAATTATCCCTGTTTCTCTCAAAAGTAATCTGTAAAAAATCGGAGTTTTGGTCAACTGACAGTTTAACCTCATCTTTATAATGGAATTTAACCAGTTGCTTAAAAAGCACATCGTTTATCTCAAGACATTTATCCTTAACATTATGCAAAATAAGATAATCTATAAATGTACTAAGGAAAGTTACCCCCATCAAAACCTGATCACCACGAACAGTATGATCCTTTAGATAGGGTTCATTATGTTTGAATAATTTATGATTCAATTTATCAAATTTGATTGCATCAAAAATGTGTACAGCAGCTTCTGTCGAATCCAATTCTTTTGCCGCAACTTGGTCAATAATTTTATTAATCTTTGATATAAGCATATATTCTTCTCTTTGCTTCTTCAGCTGTAATCACTTTTTCGTTAAGGTCTTCTAAAACTATTTTTACTTTCTGCTCGGTTGACATTACTTTAGGTATAAATCGCCGTCTAGAAAATATTGTCAAAGGCTTTGGAACTCTATTTTTAATCCATTCCATTGTTGGTATAAACTCTTCAACAATGAGATGCCCATTAGTGCCCCCAAAGCCAAATGAAGAAATAGCTGCCAGTCGTGCATTTCCATTACTTTCCCAATCTTTCAAACCTGTATTTGGATAAAAGGGAGAATCTTTAAAACGGAATCGATCGTGAGGGTTATCACAATTAATCGTAGGTATAAGTTTCTTATGGCTCAACATCTGCAAAACCTTTACAAAACCGGTTAATCCCGAAGCGGACAAGCTATGTCCCAAATTCGATTTAACAGATCCTACTGCGCAATATTGCGAAGAGCTAGTATACTCACGAAAAACATCTGTTGCTGCCTTTATTTCTATTGGATCTCCAAGCAAAGTTCCGGTTCCATGAGCTTCATAATAGCCAATATTTTCAGGGTTAACTCCAGACTTATTAATTACTGACCGAATAACATCTTTTTGAGCTTGTAAATTCGGTGTGGTCACTCCCATTGTATGTCCATCATTATTCACAGCCGAACCACGAATTATTCCTAAAATATTATCCCCGTCTTTAAGTGCTTGATTATAATTTTTAAGCAAAACTAAACTTGCAGCTTCACCTAACACAATTCCATCCGCATCTTGATCAAAGACTCTCATTTTTCCTTTTGGTGATATTACTCCCGCCTCTTTAAAACTACGTTGAATATTGGGATGCAAAGAAACAAATACACCTCCTGCGATAGCCATTTCACTATCTCCGGACCTTATACTATCACATGCTTGATGAATTGCAACCAAAGATCCTGAACACGCTGTATTGATAAGGATAGATGGCCCTTTCAAATCGAACTGATGAGAAATTCGGGCTGAAATCATATTTGAAATTTGCCCCACTACATAATGCTTGACTTCCTTCGAATCAAAATCATCAATATTTTCTTTGGAAAATCCTGTCTTTTCGCCTGCTATAAAAACACCTACATTTTTTCCGCGTATCTCAGAAGAATCATATCCACTATTGTCTAGTAGATGTTGAGTTTCTTCCAAAATTACTCTTTGATTAAAATCCATAACCATAGTCTCCTCATCATTTATATTGAAGAAACCTGAATCAAAATCAGCGACATTATTTACAAATCCACCTATATATTTCTGATTATGGATACCAACCTTTGAACTACTACTGTATTCGTTAATCAATGTTCTGTCTTCCGGTAATAATTCAGTGAGATCCTTTCCTTGTGATAAATTCTCCCAAAGTTGGTCAACATTATCAGACTTTGGAAATCGGCCCGCCATACCAATAACAGCGATTAAGTGACTCTCTTCCTTAGGATCATTAGAGTCTTTTAATATCTTTTGGTCTTTAATTTTTAAGGAGTCAGAACTGAGATTACTTAACTCAATTCTCTTCATTAATTGCCTATCCTTCATCAGTTCAACAGATAAACCACTAATCGATAATGAATTGGTAAATATAGATACATCAACACTGGTGTTGAATTCACTTTCGATTTCATTCATCAAACCCATCATTAACATAGAATTAATTCCATAGTTTTCAATAGATTCATGCTCGTCCAAACTATCAATACTGACTCCCATTAGGCCTGCAAAAATTTGCTTAAGCTTTTTTATAATATTTGGAATCTCGACATTACTCCGAACTTCACTTACATTATTAACCTTTTGTTCACAATACCCTTTTTGCACAAGAACTTCATCTATAAGATTTTTGTCTCCCTCAAAAAAAACAATTTCGTTTAAATCCGATAACATGGCTGCATTTAAAAAAGTAAATGCTTTCTCTTTTCCCAAAGGAATGAAATTGAACTCTTTCTTCATGTAATGCAACACACTTTCACTTACTTGCATTCCTCCTTTCTCCCAGTATGGCCAACAAATTGAATTAACTTTTAATGTATTAGCTGGATTTTCTGATTGTAATTTCGCAAAAGCATTTTGATATGCATTTGCCAAAGAATAGTCAGTTTGCCCTATATTTCCAAGTACTGAAGAGATAGAAGAAAACAAAGTAAAAAAATCAGTTGTGATTGGTGATAATAGTTCCCATAAATTATTGGTGCCTTCAATTTTTGGCGACAATACTTTTTTGAAGTCTTCCCAAGATTTATGTGAAATAAGTTTATCTTCACATACACCAGCTGTATTAAAAATACCATTAATCTGACCATACTCAGACTTTAAAGCAACAGCCAATAGTTCTACATTATCTCGAACTGTAATATCCACAGAAAAATATTCTATTTTTTGCAGGTAAGTAGTTCTCAAGAGGTTTATCTTAGCTTTTTGCTCGTCCCCCAATATTGATCGACCAACAAGAACAATATTCACTTCTTCGTTTTTAAGAATATACTCTATCAACATTTGGGATATTTCTCCAAACCCTCCAGCAATCAAATAAGTTCCATTCTTTTTTAACCAATTTGCAGAAGATATAGATGGTAGCTGAACTGCTTGAAGTTTCTTATTATTGTATGCTTCTTGAAAAAAGGCACCTCCACTAATAAAGTTATCATCATTAAATAAATTTGCTAAAACGGAAGTAATTATTGATATGTTATCCTTAGATGTATTTAACCTTAAGGGCTGGATTCTCAAAGAAGAAGTTTCATGGCTCAGTGCTCTCGAAAAACCACTTAATGCTTCCATATAGACAAAATTATCCTCTTCCTCAGTATAAGGTATCACAATTGCTGATCTTGTTTTCCGGAGTTTGCTCAACTCTTTACAAAGACAGAATATAGGAAATATTATTTGGTCTACACCTGAGTTTTCTATTAGATCTACCTGATTAACAGAATCGTTAAGATATTGAGGACATAGAATAAAATTTAAAGTATCATATATTTCAATATTACTTATAAGTTTGGCATAATGTTCTTGATTATTAAATTCAAGTTCAATTTTATCCGCACACAAAATCCGAAAACCTGTCCCTGCAGTAACAAATACGGGGGAATAATTAGTCCCTAGTTTAGAGCGATATTCAGCTTCTTGTTCTTGCGAATTTACAAAAACATATAATGGTCCAGAGAGGATAGTTTCAGTCTTATTTTTAGATTCCTTATAAACAGAAGTATAAACTTGAATTGTTTCTGCAAAATCTGACTGAACATTTAATAATTCAACATCTTTGAATTCTTTTTGTTTAGAGGGTTCATGATACAATACTGAATTCCCCTGAAAAATATAACCAGGCAAGGGAATCTTTTTCCATTGACCCTTTTGCAATATTTTTGTCCAATCAACTAAACCTCCATTTACCCATTTGCCCAATAACCAAGAATAATCTGCAGTCTTGAATTTAGAATTTATCTGTTCCGCTATCTCATTTTCATCTTTGCTCTCCAAACTATTACAAACTTCGCCACTAAAAAACAGATCCGCACTAGTATTGCTAATGTAGCTTTCAATTCCTAATTTTAATTCTGCTATAGTACTAGCCACAATCCCTAAGCGATACTTCTGATGATCTCTTCCAAACATTAAGGTTCCTGCCCAATTAACTAAATCAAGATCTGCCTTTTCCTTATTAAGTGATATAAGTAGTGCTTTACATTGCTGAAAAAGAGAATCAATTGACTGTGCTGAAATTAAAAATGGGTATGGCTTATTTGATTCTTCAGATGGAAGTTTTGATTGCAACGTTTGATCAAACTCTTCCAAAACAAAACAACAATTAGTATTGCTTAAACCAAAATTATTAATTGCAATTCTTCTAGGCAATTCTTGTTTTCCTGTTTTTCGAAATGTGGTAGCCTCTTTAACAACTTTCATATAGTTTGAGGCCTTTTCTATTTTTGAATTCAGTATTTTCAATCCAGCAACAGGAGGCAAAATTCCATGTTTAAAACTTAGCATTGATTTAATAATTGAAATTGTTCCTGAGAACGCTTCAACATGACCCGTATTTGGTTTATAAGTCCCTACAAAGCAGGAGTTTTCTTTTACTAAAGCTGCCTTTTTAGTATCGAAAGTACGTTTTAGTGCCATAAATTCCATTGTATCGGTATCAGGATTTCCAATTGCTTGTGCTTCCACATACCCTACAGTTTCCGGTTCTACACCACTCCGTTCAAGAGTTTCTTTCATTAATTGAGACTGCGCAAAAATATTTGGAGCTATAATACTCTTGCCTTTTCCACTATGATTAACTCCAGATCCTTTGATAATGCCATAAATATGATCGTTATCCTCAATTGCATTTGATAATTTTTTTAGTAGAATAAGACCAACGCCTTCAGCTCTAACATATCCATCTGCTGACTGGTCAAATGACGCACATTTTCCCTCTTTAGATAGCAGTCCTAATCGTGCACTTTCAATATGACGAGTTGGTGTTCCTATATAATTTGCTCCACCGCAAATAGCACTACTACATTCCTCATTTAGTAAAGCCTGAATGGCATAATGAATGGCAACACCAGAACTAGAACAAGCTGTATCTAAGGCCAAACTTGGTCCCTTAAAACCAAATTCATATGACAGTCTCCCTGGTAAAAAACACATAGCACTTCCTAGTGATGTAAATACATTATTTTTTATCTTATTATTTTCTTTAACTTCCTTAAAATCTAAATTTGTTATTCCAAGAAACACCCCCGTAGAGCTCCCTTTGATTTGATCGGGTGCATAGCCTGCATCTTCGAAACATGAGTATGTCGCTTCCAGTAATGACTTTTGCATGGGATCCATTTGACTGACCTCATTTACTGATATATCAAATAAGTTAGTATCAAATCGATGAATATCATCAACAAAGCCCCCCCATTTCAAAGAATCCAAAGAAACACCTTTTAGTTCCTCTTTGTTATATATGGTATCAAATTCACGATCTGAAGGAATGCCTCCTGTGTGTTGCTTTTTATCAATTAAATTTTGCCAGAATTCTTGATAACTAGACGCTCCTGGAAGTCTGCACGACATTCCAATAACAGCAATATCTCTTTGGTCGTTTTTTTTGGTCATTCTAAAGGGATTTATAAAAATTGTTTAGGACTCAACATAGTATCAAATCTTTCTTCCAGATACAAATGAGTTTCGTTAATTAAAATATTTGCTACTTCATCGACTTTTCTATTTCGCCAATCTTCTAATTTAGAACCTTTTACCCATTGATTAAATGCTCCCATTGCAGGACCACAATGTACTTGAAAATCAACTTTTTGGCTTGAATCTCCACTTAAGGCCAAGCGACCAGTGTGAACAAAATACCATCGAAAAATAAGTCCCATTTTATGTTTAGGAACACGGTTAGCTTTTTCAATTTCTGATGGATTTGACTTAGCAAAGTAAGTTGTAGTTTCTTTCCAAATTTCTTCGATCGATCTCTTAAAATACTTTTTCTCTATCATCGAAAGCACATCAGGATCTATTTCTTCAAGCGAGCTATGATTCTTATAAAGTTCGTACAATTTGTTAGCTCTAACATGGAAAAAAACACCTCTTTTTAGCACTTGAACCTTTGCACCAATTTCAAACATGTCACCAGCTGGAGCATATGCTGTATCATACACATCGATATTGGCCAACATTTCTTTAACCATATCACTTGTTCCTGCTTCAACAGTCGCTTGGTTAATAGATCCGGTTAGTACAAAATCCGCCCCTAACATATAAGCAGCTGCCATTGCTTGAGGTGTACCTATTCCTCCAGCAGAACCTATCCGTACTTCACTAATTAGTGGGTTTTGCGACAATCGTTGTCTTAAGGCACTGATAGAAGTAATTACTGTAAATGGGTTTGCTTGATCTGTATGTCCACCAGAATCAGCTTCAACGCATATATCTGTAACCATAATCAACCTATCACTCAATAATTTTTCATTGAGTGATAAAAGTCCTTCACTAAATAATTCATCTACTATTTTTTGAGGAGGTGCCGATAAAAAAGCTTCTGCTACTTCCGGTCTAGAAATTTTTGCAATAATCCGATTTGGAGCTACAATTTTTTGTCTTGAATCAAGATGAATCCCTTTTAATCGAAATAAAACAAGGCTTTTCGTGACTTTAAAGAATGCTGATGCTTCAATTATTGTAATTCCCTTTCTTAAATACAATTGAATAGTTTCAATCTCAAATTGAGGCTTCATCAAATTGCACATTAAATTCATTCCATATGGCCGATCATGAATTCCAATAGCGTCCTGTATAGTTTTAATGTCACTCTCAATTTCAGAAATGGTCATACCTCCAGTACCTAAGAAACTTAAGTGTCCTGCTTTGGCCATCTTAATCACCAATTCCTTTGAAGAAATTCCTTTATACATGGATCCAGCAACATAAGTTGATACTGTATTGTATTCTTTCTGAAAAGCTGGGTTTCCTAAAGTAAATCTCTTTACTTCTGGTTTTTTAGTAGTAACTATTTTTTGCGTCTGATTCTCAATCAAAGGCTTGTAATCCTGCTTAATATTAACAATCATTTTGGTAAGTGCTCCAGATGGGCCAATTTCCTTAAAATCTGAAACACCATTTTCTAACAAATATTCTATGCTATGTCTCCATTTAACTGGGCTCACAATTTGACTTACTATAAGTTCTTTTAACGAATCTGATTCATAAGGTCTGGCGGTTACATTTGAAATGACCTGTACTTCAGGATTAGATACATGAATATTTTCTAATTCAGAACTAAATTCGATTTTGGCATGTTCCATAAATGGCGTATGAAAAGCACCGCTAACATTAAGGGGTACAAATAGTTTTACACCAATTTTCTTGATTTCTTCCTCTAAACTTCTAATACTCTCATCTATTCCGGAAATCACAGTTTGAAATTTCGAATTATAGTTGGCGATAAACACTTCATTTTCCATAGAAGCACGCACAATTGCTGAGTAAATTTCGTGAGATTCAATCCCTATTACCGCAACCATTCCACCATTTTCTGCTTTTCCCATCAACTTACCTCTTAGTTTAACTAAATGTAAAGCAGTTTCAAAATCCAGAACCTTTCCCAAAACCAAAGCATTGTATTCCCCTAAACTATGACCTAATGCGAAATCGGCTATCAAGCCTTCTTCAGATTCTTTGAGATACTGTAAATGATTAACAACAAAAATAGCTGGCTGAGTATATTCAGTATTTTTAAGTTTTTTATCAGGGTTGCGCAAACATAAATCAACCAGATCAAAACCAACAATATTGGAGGCTTGTTGTACTATTTCGGGATACATATTAAACAACTCCTTACCCATTCCTACTCTCTGGGATCCTTGTCCTTCAAAAACAACTGCTTTCATAAAAAATCTATTCTATTATCAATATATTAATTTCAGAAATAAATTAAATTGGATTAACTAATTTCCAAGCTAACTTCTTTCTTATTTTTTATTTTTTTTTCAGCATTATCTGAAATATTTAAAACTAGATTTTTTATAACTTTCTTACATTAAATATGTCCTAAAAGTTAAGGATGGTAATTCTATTTTTTTAGCAGATATTTTTCTCTACTCAACTTAACCATTTAACAACTAATTATATATCAAACAAATACAATGACTTATAAATTAGCATTATTTATCACACAAAAAAGGGGCTTATTTTATAGTAATATCCTTATTTATAAAAATCTCAAAGTTAACTTTTTTTAGCACTTTTCATCAAAATACAAAAAAAAATTAACAAGAAAAGATCAAACTTCTGCATTGTTAATTTAATGTAGATCATAGAAAAAAGCAGCAAAACGTTAGTACTAAACAACATTGCAAAACTCAATTGAAATAACCATAATTTATCAAAATAGAATGACTATTTAATTTATCTTCTATTCATAAAACCTCACAACAGCGAAAACGTAATTAACAATCATTTACAACATATTGAATTCCTAATCATAATACTCAGTTTAAATTGCAAAATGGTAATCATTACAGTCTAAATACTATCGGTTAAAATATACCGTGAAATCTGGTTTAAATGAAAACTTTTTCAAAATAAAAAAAACGTAACATAGTTAAAGGTTTTTCATAGCATTAGATATAAGTGAATTCGTGCCAAATCTACCTAATTGTAATTTTAAAACTTTACGGGATTCCTCATTTTGATCATTTTTTTATAAAAACTTATTAAAGTCTCTTAAAATTTTTAATTCAATTTGATTATTAATTTTAAAAGCAGATAACATATTAAAAGTACATTTATACCAGAAATCCGATAGAGTAAACAGGAATGGCGAATCTCAGACCTATAATCGTTTCAGTTATAATAACAAAAATATTTTAATGTCAACTGGACAACCCATTTCAAAAGAAAGATGGATCATGATAATTTAATATCAGAAATATCGACTAACTAATCATAACAAAAATAACTAGTAATACCCCTGGATTGGAGGCATAACTTTCCGATGCAGCGACCACCAAGTTATATCTACTTAAATAGTATTCTCTACTAATTTTAACTTTATTTAATACAAGAACCATGCTTTCCCACATAAAGATCTTGATTTTGATCGATTTAAAATTCTAAAGATAAAAGTCATTTCCAGATGCGACAGAACATTAAAAAAATATTTTAATAATTACGCCCAATTCTTATAATTATTTAAAAAATATAGTAAGTTTGTAAGAGACACGTAATTATAGCAGCGATGAGTTTAAAGGATTTATTAGATAGTAGTAAAGATAAAAGTCTTTCCGGCCAGAAATGGCACATGCTAAGACAGTCTATAACCAAACGTTTGCTTTCCGGAGGCAATTCTACAATTGCCGAATTAAGTACAGAATTACAATCAAGTGTTCCAACGGTAACCAAAGCCGTCAACGAATTACTAACCGAAGGTTATGTAATTGACATGGGAAAAATTACCAATAGCGGCGGACGAAGACCTTCCTTATATAGTATCAACCCAACCTGCGCTTATTTTCTTGGAGTTGAAGTTGGCATCAGCAGTATGTCTATCGGATTGCAAAACATCAAAAATGAATTGGTTAGTGTTGATCTTGGTACTTCTTTTATTTTAGAAAATTCTCAAAAATCATTATTAAAATTCTGCGAACTTATCAATTCTTTTATAGAAGATAGTTCTGTAGATAAAAAATTAATTGTGGGTGTTTGTATCAACTTTTCCGGACGTATTAATTCGATGGAAGGTTTTAGTTACAACTACTTCTTTAGTGAAAACCGACCTTTAAACGAAATCATTTCTGAGCAATTAGATCTTCCCGTGCACTTAGAAAATGATACCCGTGCAATGACTTTTGGAGAATATTGCGAAGGTGTTGTAGACGATGAACAAAACATTATTTTCGTCAATTATAGCTGGGGAGTTGCTATTGGTATGATTACTGACGGCAAGTTATACTACGGAAAATCAGGATATTCAGGAGAATTTGGTCATAGTACTATTTTCAATAATGAAATCATGTGCCAATGCGGAAAACTAGGTTGTCTTGAAACCGAAATTTCCGGCTGGTCGTTAATTAATCAATTTAAAGATGCTATAAAAGAAGGAAAACAATCAAAAGTAATACTTGATGAAAGTTCTTCGGCATTACAACACAATGCTATTATTGCCGGAGCTGTAAATCTCGAAGACACTCTTTGTGTCGATTTAGTGACGCAGCAAAGCGAAAAAATGGGCCGTTATTTATCTATTCTATTAAATATCTTCAACCCTGATTTACTGGTAATTGGTGGAGATTTCGCACAATTAGGCGACTATGCATTATTACCAATTCAATCTGCATTAAAAAAATATTCACTGGGTTTAGTCAACCGTGATATGAAACTTAAAAAGTCTGCTTTAGGCCGTCGTGCGGGCGTTATTGGTGCCTGTTGTGTCATCAAAGAAAAGATGTTATTTCCGCTAATTAATAACTAAATTTTCCAACTACACGTATATTATTAAAATATTTTAATAACTAAAGTTGTTATATTAAAATATTTTATATCTTTACCTCGTATTAATAAATTAATCTATTCATAAGATTATCGTAACATTCATCAGGATTATGGAATTTCTATGTTAAATGATCGTAAAAATGGAATTCAGGCATTTAAATTATCTACAATTATGAAATTTCATTTTTCGCAAAAGCAAATAAATTATTTAAACAGAGGAACTCAAAAAAGTCAATATTAAAAATTCATTCATTAAGATTAACCCGTCTTAAAAAATCAAAAAAAATAAAAGTAAGTTTTATATACAGTAAAGCAATTAAAGATCACATTATAAATATCAGTACAAACAATTGCATAAAATATTTATTTCTTAAACATAAAAAAGCCAGCTAATGCTGGAAACATCGCTGGCCGGTTCCCTAAAGGAACAATGATAAGGAAATAGATAATAGACCTTTAACAAAGTTATTATTAACCAAACCATTACAAAAGTATGAAATTATTGCCAAAAAGTAAACCTATAAATTGTAGGTTTACTCCTAAACACGTAAAAGTTATTAAATTGACATCTGCGTTGCTTTTAGTTTTTACCATGCAGTTAGCCTCTGCGAAGACAGAAAAAAGTATTGCACTTACAGATAAAAATGTAAAAAAGAATGACTTAATTCAAAAAAAAGTTACCGGTATAGTTACAAATGAAAAAGGAGAAGCTTTGCCAGGTGTAAACATTGTTGCTAAAGGAACTCAGTTTAGCGCTCAAACAGATTTTGACGGAAAATTTACTATTGAAGTTCCGGATAATGCGACTACTTTAATCGTTTCTTATATTGGACTTCAGGAACAAGAAGTTGCTATTGGTACTGCACCTCTTACTATTGTTCTTAAGGAAATAGGACAACAAATGAACGAGGTAATTGTAGTAGGATATGGTTCTCAAAACAGACGAACTTTAAGTACTGCGGTTTCTAAACTGGACAAAAAAGTGTTAGAAAATGTACCTTATTCAAACGTAACACAATCTTTGCAAGGTAACGTAACCGGTTTGGTGGTAAAAACTTCATCCGGTCAACCGGGAAAAGCTTCGAACATCTTAGTTCGTGGTGGTACTTCTATCGATAATCCTGCCGGAGCAACACCTTTATATATAGTAGATGGCGTAATTCGTACTCAAATAGATGATATCAACTCTTTTGATATCGCTTCGCTTCAGGTACTTAAAGATGCTGCGGCAACTTCTATTTACGGAGCTCGTGCGTCAAACGGTGTTATTATTATTACCACAAATACCGGTAAATCTGGTAAAATGAAAGTTACCTATAATGTATCGACTCAAAGTAGTAGAATTGGTAAAAAATATGACTTCATGGACGGAGGAGATTACATCAAATTTCAACGTCAGGGTTTGTATAATGCTGCCGAAATTGCCGGACTTTCTACTACAACAGGTATTGCAAGACTGGGTCAGCTAACTGGGGCGACACCAGCAGGAACAGGTAACAACTTGCAAAACAATACTCCGTTTGCTACTTTATTAAAATCTAGCTTAACGCCGGAAAGTGTTTCGCAATTGCAGGCAAAAGGCTGGCAGGAACTACAAGATCCGTTAAATCCTAACAGTACTATTATGTACAAAAGTACAGATTGGAATGACGTTTTATTTCAAACTGCCATGACCCAAAGTCATAATCTTGGTATTAGCGGTGGTAATGATACAGGCGTTTTTGACTTAAGTTTAGGATATCTTAAAGGTGATGGTATCACGATATTTACAGGATATCAAAGGTTTACAAGTAAATTGAATGCTTCGCTAAAAGTAGCTGACAATTTTACGATCAATGGCCGTATGCTGTACTCTAAATCCAGCAACAATCAGGTGGTTGCCAATAGTGTAGTTTTCAACAGATATTTAGGAAACTCGCCTACTACAAAATTATATCTTGAAGATGGAACATTGGCTCCGGGTCAAAACAACATCAACGGAAATCCTTTGTACCAAATGGGTAAAGTTAAAGGAATCAACGAAAACAATAAATTGCAAATTAGTGTTGATGGCGAATTAAAACTGGCCAAAGATCTTACCTTCACTCCTTCTATGTCTCTTTATAGTGAAAACGAAAATGACAACACTTTTCAGCAGGCATTCTTAAGCGGAAGTAGTGGTTTGGTAGACAATACACGTACTGCGACGAGATTGAGCAATCAAATTTCGCAAGTACAATACGAAGGAGTTTTTGCTTATAAAAAAGGATGGGATAAAATTGGAGATTTTGATGCTAAATTAGGAGCTTCAAAATACGACAGATCCATAAAATCTTTTAACGCATCAGGAAAAGGAAGTCCGTCAGATTTGGCACAGACTTTAGATTCTTCTCCAATTCCGGTTTCGGTTTACAGCAACAATACAAAATTGGTTTTAAATAGTGTTTTCGGTCGTGTAAATTACGATTATAAAAACAGATATTTTGCAACAGCTTCCTTCCGTTATGATGGTTCTTCGAGTTTAGGACCAGACAATAAATATGGTTTTTTTCCTGGGATTTCTGCAGGATGGAACATTCAGGAAGAAAAATTCTGGGAGAAAGCAATGCCAAAATTCTTCTCTTCTCTTAAACTTCGTGGAAGTTATGGTGTAAATGGTAACTTGGGAACTCTTGGCGATTTTCAGGCAGGAGGATTATATTCAGGTTCTACAAATGGTATAGCTAATAGTTACAACGGACAATCTGCTATTATCAACTCGCAAATTGCAAATCCGGGATTAAAATGGGAACAATCTGAAACTCTAAATGGTGGTTTCGATTTAGGTTTCAACGAAGATAGAATCAGAATTATTGGAGATTTCTATAACAAATTAACTTCTGATTTATTAACCAATCTTACTTTACCATCAAATAGTGGTTTCTCTACGGTATTAACAAATCTTGGTGGATTAAGAAGTAAAGGTTTCGAATTGGAAATACAAGCGAATCTTTATAATAAAAACGACTGGAAAATTAATGTTGGAGCAAACGTTTCTCATAATACCAATACGATTGAAAAATTACCATCAAACGGAAATTTAAATAACAGAATTGGCGGAACAGAAATTTATGATCAAAATAGCGGAACTTATCAATATGTCGGAGGTTTGCAGGAAGGACAAAAAATTGGAAATTTCTATGCACACAAACAACTTTACGTTCTTTCTACTCAGGCAGAGGCAGATGCTTACAACCTAAAAGTGCATGATACTTATGTAACTAAAACAGCTGCAGACGGTGGAAACCCAACTGGTAAAAAATTCGCCGGAGATGCCGTTTTTGAAGACACGGATAATAACGGGGTAATCGACAGCAGAGACAGAAAATATATGGGAAATATGTTCCCAACATTTGTAGGAGGATTTAATTTTGATACTTCATACAAAGGATTCTCTTTAACAGTAAGAACAGATTACTCATTAGGAGCTACAATTTATAACGAAGCAAGAGCACGTTTCCTGGGTCAGTTTCAGGGTAATTACGGTTTATTGGCAGAAACTGGTCAATCATGGCAAAAAGAAGGAGACATTACAGATGTACCTCGCTACCGTTGGGCAGATCAAACCAATCAAAACAACTTGTTTAGATCAGAAGCCAGTGGAGCAGCGTATAACACCAATATGTTTCAGGGAAATAGCCGTTACTACGAAAGTGGAGATTATTTATGTATTAGAGAAATCACTTTTAGCTACAACTTACCTAAAATGTTAATTGACAGAGCAAAATTAACATCGGTTCGTGTTTATGTAACAGGAAGCAACTTATACTATTTCACAAAATACAAAGGATTAAGCCCGGAAGTACAAGGTATAGACGGAGGATCAAGTTTAGGATTAAGCGCTGCAGGTTCTACAGGAACATATCCTGTACCCAGAAATATTATCCTTGGTTTAAATATCAGTTTGTAAATTTTAATAATAAAATCATGAAAAAGAAATTCCTTTTATACACTATACTTTTTGCTAGTCTTTCTCTATTCAACTCATGTCAGGATGATTTAGAACTTACATCTGATAGTGTTATTACATCTGATAGTTTTTGGAAAACCGAAGATGATGCCAAAGCCGGAGTAAATGGTATGTACGTAAATTTTAGAATCCAAACCCAACAAAATTATTATTTATTGGGAGGAGCCAGAAGTGCCGAAATAACTGCTGGTGTACAATCACCGTTGACTTTGGCCAATTATTATAACAACTTGCTTACGCCGCAAAATGTCGACGTAGATTGGGCAGGACTATATACTGTAATACATTCTGCAAATTTAGTTTTAAAGTATGTACCACAAATTACCTTTAGCCCAACAACCGTAAATGAGCAAAAACGATATCTTGCACAAGCGTATTCTATGCGTGCCTTATGTTATTTTATCATGGCGCGTTCGTGGGGTGGTGTTCCCATTGTAACAGATCCTACAGAAAACAGCAATCAGTCACAATATATTATTCCGCGTAATAGTATCGAAGAAACATTTGCTTTCATCAAAAAAGATATTGATGCAGCAATTGCAAATTTTCCTGACGCAACGAATAATAAAATTCAATTGTCACTTGCTTCTGTTTATGCTTTAAAAGCCGATGTAAATTTATGGACCGCAAAACAATTAGGCGGAGGAACAGCAGATTTAAATACAGCATTAACAGCCATAAACACAATACCGGGAACTCCAACTTTATTGCCTAATTTTAAGGATGTTTTTGCTTACGACAAAAAAGCAAATGCCGAAGTAGTTTTTGCCGTTCGTTATTCGCTTGCAGATTTACCTTCGAATTTAGCCGACAACTGGAACCAGTTTATGTTTGTGGGGCCAAGTGATTTTGCACCATTAACATCTGCAACAGCAACAGCTACTTTTGGAACATTAGGAACTGGAGCCGGAAACGCCGGAATTTCAAGAGTGCAACCGGACATTAAGAGATTTAACTTTGCAGCAACAGACACCAGAAAAGCAGCAACTTACTTAACTTTATACAACGGAGCCGTTCCTGTAGTTACTGGTTTAGTAAAATACAACGGAACTGTTGACGGAACTTTAAGAAGATTTGTAAGTGATATTATCATTTACCGTTGGGCAGATATTTTATTAATGAAAGCAGAAATTAAAAATGCTTTAGGACAAGATCCAACTACAGAAATGAATTTGGTAATGCAAAGAGCAGATGCTACAGCTTTATTTACAAACGTATCACCAACTGTTAACGATGATGTGATCTTAAATGAACGTTTGAAAGAATTGGCTTTTGAAGGAAAATCATGGTGGGATTTAGTTCGTTTCAACAAAACAAATTTAGTACCATCGATGACAGCAGGAAAAGAGGTTTTATTTCCGATTTCTCAGAACACAATCAACTTTAATCCAAAAATTGTTCAGAATCCTGTTAGCAAATAAGATTTAAAAACTATAGTTTACCATTAGATCGGGAATGTAAAAGTTCCCGATTTAATACAACAAAATACAAATAATAAAAAAAACATACTCATGAAAATTCAACATTTACAAGGTCTGATTTCTGCTCCTTTCACCCCTTTTGACAGCAACGGAAAATTAGATGTTAGCCTGATTCCCGCTTATTATACTTTTCTGAAAAGAAACGGGATCACCGGAGCTTTTATCAACGGATCAACCGGCGAAGGAGTTTCTATCACTTTAGAAGAAAAAAAGGCAGTTGCGCAAGCATGGGCAGATTGCTCCAACCACGATTCTGATTTTAAAGTAATGGTTTTTCTTGGCGGAACTTGTCTAGCTGATTGTATCGACCTTGCAAAACACGCTTACGAAATTGGTTTATACGCTGTTTCTCTAACTGGAGCTTTTTACTTTAAACCAAACAATGTAGATACACTTACCGAAATCTGTATTAAAGTGGGAGAAAGTGTTCCAAATATGCCATTCTATTATTATCATATTCCGGTATTGACAGGCGTAAATGTTGCGATGTACGATTTGGTAAGAGCTTTAGATAATAAACTTCCAAACTTTGCCGGAGTAAAATATACTCACGAAGATTTTATGGATTTCCAGAGCTGCATGAGCTACGAGAACGGAAAATTTGATATGCTTTGGGGACGTGACGAAAATATGTTATCTGCTTTGGTTCTTGGTGCAAAAGGTGCTGTAGGAAGTACTTTTAACTATGCTGCTCCATTATATTATGATTTAATTGAAGCTTTTAATAATAATGATTTGGTTAAAGCAAGAGCGCTTCAGCAAAAATCAATTGACATGATTCGTTTCTTAGGTAAATATGGCGGAATCTCTGTCGGGAAAGCGTATATGAAATTGGTAGGTCATAATTTAGGAGAATTTAGACTACCGGTTAAAAATATGAGTGCTGAACAATTTGAGTTATTCAAAAAAGATGTTGCAGGTCTAAATTTCGATACTTTCAAATCTAAATAATCAAGTTCGTTTTCTCTAAAACAAACCAATATGAATACGTCTTTTTCTTCCTTAATCCTTACTATTTTTATTATGTCTACAACCATTGGTTTTTCGCAAAAAACAAAGATTTCAAATGTCGAATGGAAAAAAGCCGCACAATTGCAAAATGCTGACGGAAGTCTTTCACTAGGTTTTGCAGGTCCAATAAACGGAGTTAACAACAACGCTTTGATTGTTTCCGGAGGAGCTAATTTTCAGGATAAAATGCCTTGGGAAGGGGGAAAAAAACATTATTCGAATGAAATTCATGTTTTAGAAAAAACGGGCGATAAATATCATTGGAACAAAAAAGTAACGACTACATTACCGGAACCCATTGCGTATCCGGGAAATACAACCACAAATTCAGGAATTGTTTATGTAGGTGGAGAAAATGAAAATGGACTTTCGAATAAAGCCTACATTCTAAAATGGAATGCCGATAAAAGCGAAATTGAAACAAAATCATTACCGGATTTTCCAATTGCCATTACCAATATTGCGCTTACAAATCATGAAAATATTGTTTATGCAATTGGCGGAGATGAAGCAAAACAATCCTCGAATTTAGTTTTTAGTCTTGATTTGAATGCTGAAAAACCAGAATGGAAATCGTTACCGAAATTGCCTTTTGCTTTAGCCAATTCGGTTGCAGTAATTCAAAATGATAAAATTTATGTTGTTGGCGGAAGAACCAAAACATCCTCAGGAATCAGTGATTTGCACAACACTACTTTAGCTTTTGATCTAAAAAAACAAGTTTGGGAAACGAAAGCTGATATCTCTGACGGAAAACACAATACCAATTTTTCTGCCGGTGCAGGAGTTGCTATTGGCAATGAATACATTCTGATTCTTGGCGGAGATAACGGAACTACTTTTCATAAAATAGAAACCTATTTGTCCCAAATTGCAAAAGCCACATCTGAAGAAGAGAAATCAAAACTTATTGCCGAAAAAAATATTTTAAACACAACACACAAAGGTTTTTACAACGCTATTTTACTATACAACACACATACAAATAAATGGTCAAAAATTGGCGAATTGCCTTTTCTTGCCCAGGTAACAACAACTGCCACAATCTGGAATGATCAAATAGTTTTATCGAATGGAGAAATAAAACCCGGAATTCGTACGCCAGATGTTATGCTGGGAACTATAAAATAACTGAATACTCGACAAGAGACCTAACAGGTTTTAAACCTGTTAGGTCTGGCAAGAATCAAAATAAAATCTGTTTATCCCGATAGCTATTGGGAGCGGCAAAAAAATTTAAACACATAGAAACATAAATTTTTAAATCATATTAAAAGGTGGTTCAAAAAAAACAAGCTTTTTTCACTCAGCAAACTATGAGTTTTATTTGAAGTGAAACGTCTTTTCGCGCTATGCAAACTATATCTCTATGTTTTTAAAAACCGATTCGTAAATAATTAAACTTAACCAAAGAGACCTAACAGGTTTTAAAAACCTGTTAGGTCTGACAAGAATCAAAATATGAAAAACTCTAAATATTATCCTTGGTTAGTAGTCGCGTTACTCTGGATTGTAGCGTTGCTAAACTATATGGATAGACAAATGCTGGCGACCATGAGGCCTTCTATGGAAGCTGACATTCCTGAACTGGTTTCAGGCGAAAATTTTGGACGCTTAATGGCTATTTTTCTTTGGATTTATGCTTTAATGAGCCCTATTTCCGGAATTATTGCCGATAAATTAAATAGAAAATGGTTGATCATTGGCAGTTTATTTGTTTGGTCTTCCGTTACCTACGCCATGGGTTATGCTACAACATACAACCAAATTTATTGGTTAAGAGCCATTATGGGCGTGAGTGAAGCTTTATATATTCCCGCAGGTTTGTCTTTAATCGCCGATTATCATCAGCAAAAAACAAGATCGCTTGCCATTGGTATTCATATGACGGGACTTTATGTAGGTTCGGCTTTGGGAGGTTTTGGAGCCACAATTGCTGCGAGATTTTCATGGCATACTACTTTTCATCATTTTGGTATTGTGGGCATTGTGTATTCAATAGTGTTGGTTTTCTTTTTATACGAGAAAAAAGTATCTACCAAAACATTTGATCCTAAATTTAATAAGACACACGAAAAAGATTCGCTTTTTAAAGGCTTGGCATTATTGTTTACCAATATTTCATTCTGGGTGATTTTATTTTATTTCGCTATTATCAGTTTACCGGGTTGGGCAACTAAAAACTGGTTACCTACCCTATTTTCAGACAATTTAGGAATCTCAATGGATCAGGCTGGACCTATTGCTACAATTACAATTTCATTCTCCTCTTTAATAGGTGTTATTTTCGGAGGGATTTTATCTGATAAATGGGTTCAAAAAAATATAAAGGGAAGAGTTTATACCAGCGCCATTGGTCTGAGTTTAACGATTCCCGCTTTAATGCTGATTGGTTTTGGGCATTCCTTATTTCATGTGGTTGGAGCTGTTTTATGTTTTGGTATCGGATATGGTATGTTCGATGCCAATAATATGCCCATTATCTGTCAGTTTGTCTCATCAAAACATCGTGCGACTGCTTACGGAGTCCTGAATATGACCGGAGTTGGCTGCGGTGCTTTGGTAACTTCATTGCTTGGAAAATCTGCAGATTCAGGAACTTTAGGTTTTGGTTTTGCACTAATGGCCGGAGTTGTATTGCTTGCATTAATAGTGCAAATTAGTTTTCTCCGCCCCAAAGTCAATGATTTTGCAGACGCGTAAAGCGTAATCGTTCACCCCCTTTTTTACAATTTAAGAGTTAGTTGGTTTTTTGATGTTTTTATAAGCCAGGGCGGAGCTATGCCTTCTGCCCAGCTTATAAATGAGCCTTTTTTTAATAATAGTTCTAAAAAAAATGAGAACAAAAAAACGAAATCTTTCTATAGTTCTGCTTTTTATTTCAATGATTTTCAATTTTGAAATGACGGCACAAACTCCAATAAAAATTGCTTGCATTGGCGATTCTGTTACCGTTGGTTATCTTTTAGCCAATCCGCAGACAGAATCTTATCCTTCGCAGCTTCAAATTTTAATGGGAAATCAATATGAAGTCAAAAATTTTGGACATAGCGGAGCAACGCTTTTAAAGAAAGGAAGTACGCCTTATTTTAAAACCGAAAAATGCGCCGAAGCCATTGCCTATCGTCCGGATATTGCGATTATTCATTTGGGTTTAAATGATACTGATCCTAGAAACTGGCCGAATTACAGAGAGGATTTTGATGCCGATTATTCATGGTTGATCGATACTCTAAAAACACAAAATCCAAAGGTGAAAATTTATATCTGCAAAATGACGCCGATATTCAATGAACATCAAAGATTTAAATCCGGAACGCGAGATTGGTTTTGGCAAATTCAGGAACATATTGAAGCAATTGCAAAAGCCAATAATGTCAAACTAATTGATCTTCACGAAAAACTGTACAATCGTCCTGATCTTTTTCCCGATGCTTTACACCCAACAAAAGAAGGCGCAACAATTTTAGCAAAGACCGTTTACGGAAATATCACGCAGGATTTTGGCGGATTAAAATTATCGCCAGTTTTTACAGATAATATGGTGTTGCAAAGAAATCAGCCAATTGTAATTTATGGAAATGCAAATGGCAGAGAAAAAGTCGAAATTACTTTAGACAATAAAAAAGAAATTGCTACTACAAACGAATTCGGAAAATGGAAAGTGATTTTTCCTGCAATGAAATCTGGCGGAACACATCAGATTACAATTTCATCAAAAGAAAAAAATATTGTTTTAAGAAATATCCTAATTGGTGATGTTTGGTTTTGTTCCGGACAATCGAATATGGCTTTCCCACTTTATAAATCAGAAAACGGAATCGCTGAAATTAAAAAAGCCATCAACAATACCAATCTCCGGTTATTCAATTTTGAAGCCATCGCCGAAACAGATGAAAAAGCATGGGATTCTATTACTTTAGAAAAAACGAATCGATTAGAATTCTTTTCCGGAAAATGGAAAATCTCAGATTCATTAAGTGCCAAAGATTTCTCGGCAATAGCCTATTACTTCGGACAAAATATCGCACGCGAAGAAAATGTTCCAATAGGTTTAATACAAGTTACCGTTGGCGGATCTCCCATAGAATCATGGATCGATCGATATACTCTTGAACACGATGATAAAGTAGTTGACGTATTGACCAACTGGCGAAAATCTGATTTTATGATGCCTTGGGTAAGATCGCGTGCTGATGAAAATTTAAAAAATGCCAAAAACCCAAAACAGCGACATCCGTACGGACCTTGTTATAATTATGAAACCGGCGTAACTCATTTCACCGATTTTTCTATAAAAGGAATTATTTGGTATCAAGGCGAAAGCAATGCTCATAGTATCGAATTGTACGAACATTTAATGCCTATGTTAGTTGAGAGCTGGCGTAAAGCCTGGGCAAACTGCCTTCCCTTTTATTATGTTCAATTGTCAGGAACAGATCGTCCAACCTGGCCGTCCTTTAGAGATGCACAAAACAAAATTCAGAAAAACATCGCCAATAGCGGTATGGCGATTAGTATGGATTACGGTGATGCTACAAATGTGCATCCTATTCAAAAAAAGCAGGTTGGAGATCGTCTGGCGCTTTTGGCATTGAAAAATACTTATAAAAAAAGTGTAACCGCAAACGGACCATCGGCACAAAAAGCAACCCAAAAAGGTGATGTAATTATAGTTTCTTTTTCGAATACCAAACAATTATCAACAGCGAATAATAAAGAATTAACAGGTTTTGAGTTGGTCACCGAAAAAGGAATCCGCATCGAAAGTAAAGCAACAATTATTAACAATGAGGTTTTCATAAATATCCCAAAAGGAGAAAAGATAAAAACCATTTTATACGCCTGGAAACCCTATACAACGGCAAATCTAGTCAATGAAGTGGATTTGCCGTGTTCGACGTTTCAACTGGATTTAAACAATAAAAATTGAAACACGAAATGCACAAATTAGCACGAATTAAAAAATCATTTTAAATCTGCTTAATCTACGAGAAAAAAATTAAACACATAGAAACATAGATTTAAATATCAAAAAAAAACAATTAAAGAAAATACATTTTTTCACATATCACTAGGAGATTTATTTTTAAGTGAAACGCCTTTCAAAACCATGTCATTATGTGTTAAAAAAATATACCCAAACAAATACGAAATCAACACTTAGTAAAAAAAACTAAGCCTAAAAAATATATAAAATGAGTTATTCCAGTACTGATCTCTTACACCTAAAATTTTTTTATCAGAACCAATTACTACATGATACAGTTCCGTTTTGGTTTCCACAATCAATTGACACAATTCACGGCGGTTATTTATTAATGCGCGGACAAAATGGCGACTTAATCGACGATGATAAATCGGTTTGGTTTCAGGGTAGAACCGCCTGGTTATTATCAACACTTTATAACACGATCGAACCTAAACAAGAATGGTTAGACGGCGCTAAATCGGGAATTGATTTCATAAACAAACATTGTTTTGATACTGACGGAAGAATGTTTTTTCATGTAACCCGCGAAGGAAATCCAATTCGTAAACGCCGTTATTATTTCTCTGAAACCTTTGCCGTGATTGCGATGAGCGCTTACGCGAAAGCTAGCGGAGACGAAGTTGTGGCAGAACAGGCACGTCATTTATTTGGAGAATGCATCAAATATTCGAGTACTCCAGGTTTATTAGAACCAAAATATACAGGAGAACGTCCGTCAAAAGGAATTGGATCACTAATGATTATGATCAATACGGCACAACAAATCAGAGAAACCATTGGCGATTCGCGTTGTGAGGAATGGATCACCAAATGGATTGCCGAAATCGAAAATGATTTTGTAAAACACGACATCGAATGTGTGATGGAACAAGTAGCTCCTGATGGTTCAATTATCGATCATATTGACGGACGTACTTTAAATCCCGGACATGCGATCGAAGGCGCCTGGTTTGTTTTACACGAAGCAAAATACAGAAACAATGATCCTCATTTAATCGAATTAGGCTGCAAAATGCTGGATTATATGTGGGAACGCGGTTGGGATAAAGAACACGGCGGAATTTTATATTTCTGCGATGTTTATGGTAAACCTGTTCAGGAATATTGGCAGGACATGAAATTCTGGTGGCCTCATAATGAAGTAATTATCGCCACATTATTGGCCTACACAATGACCGGAAATGAAAAATATGCAACATGGCATAAAATGATTCACGATTATGCGTATAGTAAATTCCACGATAAAGAAAACGGAGAATGGTTTGGGTATTTACACAGAGACGGAACTGTGGCGCAAACTGCCAAAGGAAATCTTTATAAAGGACCTTTTCATTTACCGAGACAAGAATGGTATTGCTCACAAATATTAAACGAACATCTTGAAAAAACAGTCAAACATGTAAATCAAATTATGTAAATCGGTATTGGCGATGTTAGACATTTAGCCATCTATAAATAATACCTTTTATATTAAGTTTTAGTTTGCCGTTTGGCAAGAAATATTGGTAGAAAACACAGATCAGGACTGAATCTTATGTGCAGTTAGGTACTAAAAATTAGATTGATTTTAGTGTGCCCTTAGGCACGAAATCTTGGTAGAAATACAGATCAAGATAGGATTGTATGTGCCGTTAGGCACATCAACAGCACTTACCATGTTGTTATAATAGTACCAGCTATTCCATCAGGATGTTCGAGATTAAACCTTACGCTTATTAACCAATTTTAACCAAAATAAAAACTATGAAAAATTTATTACGCTTATTTTGTTCGTGTTTTATGTGTTTATATGGTATTAGTATCAAAGCACAAAGTGGTAAGGTTTTGAACCTGGATGGAATTTCTGCTTATATGACTGTTCCGGATCATCCTGATTTAGACTTAGGCGCAAGCCAAAACAAAACGATTACATGTTGGATAAAAACAACAACCTCAACCGGAACTCCAAGAATTTTTGCCAAAAGAAATGGCTCATCCGGAAACGGCTATGAATTTTGGACGGGCAACGGAACCAATGCCGGAAAATTTGCAATGAATATGAGCGGAACCGGAACGCCTAACAATATTAGTACGGCAGGATATTCGGCCAATTCTATTGCAGACGGAACCTGGCATCATATTGCACTGGTTATCGATGCTTCTAGTAATCGAACGATGTACGGTTATATTGATGGCGTTTTGGCCAATACCGGAAAACCATTTACATCGGTTACTTCTGACTTTTCTAATGCTTTAAACTTTGTGGTTGGAGCGACTTCTGATGCCAGTAACAGTTATAAATGGGCAGGTCAAATCGATAATCTCCGCATTTGGAACAAAGCCATGACAGCAACTCAATTGCAAGCTGATATGACTGCAGTTGTCAATGCTCCGGCAACAGATCTTCTGGCAGCGTGGAATTTTGAAAACATAATCGAAACTTCAGTTCCTGATGTTTCGGGAAATAACCATCCCGGGACTTTGGTTGGAACTCCAACGACATCAAACGCTTTTCCAATGATTTTATCTTTAGATGGTGTTAATGATTATATGTCGGTTGTGAATCATAGTGATTTTAATTTAGCAGCCGGACAAAGCCTTACGGTGACTTGCAAAATCAAAACATCAGATTTTGGCAAACGTATTCTAAGTAAACGCCCTGGCGGTGCAGGAATTGGATATGAATTTATCAATAATACTTCAGCCGGTGGTGGACAATTTGGAGTAAATTTAACGACAAGTGCAGGAGCCGCAGGACCTCCATACGGAACTTCGAATATTGCGAATAACATTTGGTATCATTTGGCAATGGTCGTTGATGTTGCTTCAACAAGTTGTAAAATTTATGTTGATGGCATTTTGCAGCAAACCAAAACCACCACAAATATTGGCGGAATCAATACAGTTTCGAATACAGGAGATTTATTATTTGGAACGCTCAGTAATTTTGCTTCTTATATGAATGCACAATTAGACGATATTCGTTTTTGGAATAAAGCCATGACTGCGGCAGAAATAGTAACGGATAAAACAGCAATTGTAAACGGAGCACAAACCAACTTAATTGCGGCTTGGGATTTCGAAAACATAAATGGCACAACTGTTCCGGACATCTCAGGAAATAATCATCCGGGAACTTTAAATAATGGAGCAATGGTGATTGCCCAAACCAACGAAATGCAAATCAATGCAGTTTCATTAGTTCAAACGGAATTACCAACCGGAATTGGAGATAATAACCAACGAATTATTGCTGTAAAAGCTGCTGTTAGTGGGACGATAAATCCGCTTACGGTAAGTGCCTTAAAATTTACAATGTCAGGAACTACCAATATTGCTGATGTTACCAATATCAAAATTTACTCCAGCGGATCTACTGCAATTTTCGATTCGGTAACGGCAACATTGTTTGGGAATGTGACTCCGTCAAGCGGAAATCTTATTGTTAATGGTTCAAAAGCATTAATAAACGGGGATAATTATTTCTGGATTACGTATGATATTTCAGCTTCTGCAACCGAAGGAAATATAGTAGATGCTACTTGCGAGTCAATCGTAGCGAATAGTATTACATACAATACAACATCAAATACCGTTTCGGGCAATCGTACGATATTATTAGCCAATACGCTTTTGTTTACACCCGGAGATGCAGGTTCTGCGAGTTATCGTATTCCGGCAATTATCACCGCTGCTGACGGTTCTCTTGTAACCGTAACGGATAAAAGATGGAATGGTGCCGGAGATTTAGCAGCCAAAATTGATCCAGTCGTTCGTCGTAGTACCGATAACGGAAAAACGTGGTCTGCTCCTATTGTTATTGCCAATTTTGGTGCTTCAACCGGAGCAGGCGATGCTGCTTTGGTTTTAGACAAAACTACAGGAGAATTATTGTGTCTGGTTTCTGCCGAGAAAGGTTTTTTTGCTTCGACAAATGCAGCACCGGCAAAAGTTTTAGTGATTCATAGTACAGATAATGGCGTAACGTGGGGAACTCCTGTTGATATTACAAGCCAAATTTACGGACCAAATCCGGGTTGGAAAGGATTATTTGTAGCTTCAGGAAGAGCGCATCAATTAAGAGACGGAAAAATTGTAGCTGCCATTGCTGTACGAGAAAATGTTTCAGGCGTTGAACACATCAATAATTATATGATTACCAGTGCTGTTCACGGAATTACATGGACAGCATCAACCGGAAGAGCAGAATTAGACGGAGACGAATCTAAAGTCGTAGAACTAAACAACGGCAATATCATGATGAGTATTCGTAATCCGGGAACGCGCCGTTTTAATATTTCTACAGATAAAGGAGTAACTTGGGGAACTGCTTATAATCAAGCAAGTATTACAGACCCAAATTGTGATGGCGATTTTATTCGCTATACTTCTACCCTTGACGGATATGACAAAAACAGATTATTGCATTCGATTCCGTTTTCCGGAAGCCGAAAAAATGTGAGTGTCCTATTAAGTACCGATGAAGGAACAAGTTGGGGATCACCTAAAACTATTTTTACCGGAGCTTCTGCATATTCAAGTTTAACGATTTTGCCTGACGGAACCATTGGCATTTATTATGAGAACGGAGAAAGTTCAACATATCAAATGTATTTTGTTCGTTTTAGTTTAAATTGGTTAACAAATGGTGCGGATACGTTTGTGCCTGCTGATACGCATTCTTTAAGCAAAAAAACACTTGAAAACGCGGCAACCGAAGAACAAAATTTTAGCATTGATGTAAATCCTAATCCAATTGATGATTTGGTTAAAATTAAAGTAAACAATCCTAAAGGGAATATCACGGTCAAGATTTATGATTTATCAGGTAAAATGATTCGTACTGAAAAATTAAGTTCTAATGAAACAGAAATTTTCCTTTCGTTAGGAAATCAATCGAAAGGGATTTATCTTTTAAATATAAATGATACAAATACAACTATTAAGAGCAAATTTATTAAAAAATAAAAAAAGCCATCGGTGCTATTAATTTTACAAAATTGAATTTTAATTCCGTTTAACAAAAAAGAGCCATCGGCTCGACCGATATTGTAGGGCCGGATTTTAATCCGGTTTAACAATACAAAAAATAATAAAAAAATAAAATTAAAAAATGAAACAAGCGATTATCAATACGACCGTACACACAGGCGATGAAATCATCGAAAACGGAGTTATTATCATCGAAAACGGAAAAATATTATCTGTTCAAAAGGAGATTCCCAATGCTATTGAAACGATTGATTTAAAAGGAAAACATATTTCTGCGGGTTTTATTGATATTCAGATCAACGGAGGAGAAAAACTATACTTCAGTCAGACTCCTACCGAAGAAACGATTCAGGATATTTATGATGCAAGTTTAAAGTATGGAACAACGCTAGTACTTGCGTGTTTGATCTCTTCTTCGCATGAAACAATTCTTCAGGGAATTGAAGCCGTTCGCAGTTACATGAAGAAACATGATAACGGCGTAATCGGAATGCATTTGGAAGGTCCGTTTTTGAATCCGTTAAAACGTGGTGCGCATAGTATTGATCAGGTTCGTAAACCAACGAACGCTGAGCTTGAAGAAATTATAAGACTAGGAAAAGATGTTATAAAAGTGATCACGATTGCACCGGAATGTTTTACAGACGAGCAACTGAATATGCTGTTAGAAAGTGATATTCAAATCTCAATTGGGCATTCGACAGTTACGTACAAAGAAGCGCAGGTTTACTTTTCGAAAGGTATAAAATTGGTAACGCATTTATTTAATGCGATGACACAATTCGGACATCGCGAACCGGGTTTGGTGGGTGCCACTTTTGAAAACGAAAATGTCTTTGCTCCTGTAATTCTTGATGGTGCACATTGCGATTATGCAGCGGCAAAATTAGCGTACAAACTCAAACAAGACAAATTTTTTTTGATTAGCGATGCCACGTTTTTAGGCCGAAAGGTTGAAAACTTTAAATGGGATAATTTTGATGCACATCTTGAAAATGGTTTTTACAGAAACGACGACGGAAATCTGGCAGGAGCAACAATTTCAATGTTAGAAGCAGTTCAAAATGCCTACAATCATTTAGATGTTTCGGCAGATGAAGCTATTAAGATGGCTACTTCGCGCGTTGCAAGTGCGATTGGTTTAGAGAATCAATTCGGAAAAATAAAAGCCGCATTTCCTGCCACTTTTATACAATTTAATGCTGATTTATCTGAAATAGAAACGTTGGATTTTTCTAAAAACAAAACTACTATTTCATAAAATGATCAAAGAAAAAATGCTTCCGATTACGAATAAAATCAAGGAATTTAAAATCATATTTGCCGGAATATTATTTGCTTTTTTATGGGCATCTGCATCAACGGCAACCAAAATTGGATTGCATGCCGCACAGCCTTTTGTGATTTCTATTTTCAGGTTTATAATAGCCGGGAGCATTATGCTTTTCATTTCTCATATTGTAATGGTAAAACGATTTCCTCAAAAAAAAGAATGGGTTCAAATTAGCATTTATGGCTTGTTCAATATCACTATTTATTTGGGATTTTATGTCATTGCCATGCAAAAAGTATCTGCCGGTTTGGGAAGTCTGGCCGTAGCAACTAATCCTGTTTTTATTGTTTTGATCTCGGCTATTTGGTTATCGCATAAAATCAAGTTCAAAAACATTCTTAGTTTAATGCTGTGTTTTATTGGTGTATTTCTAGCGGCTTATCCTCTATTACAAAACAGTTTTGCAACTCCCGGCGGGATACTTATTTTAGTTACAAGTATGATTGCCTATTCATTAGGAACACTTTATTATTCCAGACAAAACTGGAACGGATTACACATTCTTACCATCAATGGATGGCAAACCATTATTGGAGCTGTGTTTCTGCTTCCGGTTTTATTTTTAACGTATGAACCTGATAAAAATGTTTTCGACAGTGATTTCTGGTTTTCTACTTCATGGCTAGCAATTGCGGTTTCTATTGGTGCAGTTCAGTTTTGGTTGTATTTATTAAAAAACAATCCAATCAAAGCTTCGTATTGGCTTTTTCTATGTCCGATATTCGGATTTCTAATTGCCTATTTTGTGGTCGATGAACCACTTACTTTGTATACGCTTTTTGGAGTTGGATTTGTCATCATCGGATTGTATACTACTCTTTCTTTTGATAAAAAATAAACTGAAGTAGATTATATGTTGATTTTCAAATTAATGCGCTAAGATTTTTTTACGCAGATTTTGCAGATTAAGCAGATTTTATTTTTTAATCTGTGGCTTTGATTTAAAATAAATGGAAAAATAGATATAAAAAACAAAAAACTAATATGCTCATATAAAGCATGCTTTACTCAAATAGCTATGTGCATTAATACAAGTAAAACGCCTTTACATACAAAGAACAACTATGTCTCTATGTGTTTAAATAATATTGATTAACAAATTAAAATAACCAAATAAAATTAATAAAATGGAAACTGATTTAGAAACTAAACCTGATATCAGCTATAAAAGCGCGGGTAAATTTGAAGAGACGAGATTTGAGAAAATCCACAATGAAATCTTTAAAAATTCTGCAGAAGCTTCGATAATTGTAGCGCAGGAAATCGCGCAATTAATTAGATCTAAACAAGAAAAAGGAAAATCTTGCGTATTAGGTTTAGCAACAGGTTCTTCTCCTATCAAAGTTTATGAGGAATTAGTGAGAATGCACAAAGAAGAAGGCTTGAGTTTTAGCAATGTTATCACTTTTAATCTGGATGAATATTATCCAATGACAAGAGAAAACAATCAGAGCTATCATTATTTCATGCATCAGCATCTTTTTAATCATATTGATATCAAACCTGAAAATGTTAATATTCCGGACGGAACCGTTCATATTGATGAACTGAATCAATATTGTATCGACTACGAAATGAATATTAAAAATGCAGGAGGGCTTGATTTTCAATTGTTAGGAATTGGGCGTACAGGTCACGTAGGTTTCAACGAACCAGGATCACACATCAATTCCGGAACCCGAATCATTACACTGGATCACATTACAAGAGTCGATGCTTCATCAGATTTTAATGGTATCGATAATGTTCCTAAAAGAGCGATTACAATGGGAGTTTCTACGATTATGAGATCAAAAAGAATTGTACTCGTGGCTTGGGGACAAAATAAAGCCGATATCATCAAGAGAACCATTCAGGGGGATACTACTTCAGAAGTTCCGGCTACATTTTTACAAAATCATGCCAATGCAACTTTCGTATTGGATCAGTCTGCAGCATCAGAATTAACGCGTTTCAAAACGCCTTGGCTGGTTGGAGAATGCATTTGGAATCACGAATTAAAAAGCAAAGCGATTGTTTGGTTGTGCCAAAAAACAAAACAATCAATATTAAAATTAACAGACAGAGATTACAACAACAACGGAATGTCCGATCTTTTGGCGCAGGAAGGTTCTGCTTATGATTTGAATATCAATATGTTCAACGTCTTGCAGCATACCATCACAGGATGGCCGGGTGGAAAACCCAATACCGATGATTCACATCGTCCGGAA
>Ga0194135_10000029_pt1 | contig 82550 bp, 77 predicted proteins | sample LitLau_LLRF_2013_FD_134024 | JGI IMG/M metagenome (GOLD analysis project Ga0194135, IMG submission 134024) | Freshwater sediment microbial communities in response to fracking from North America - Little Laurel Run_MetaG_LLRF_2013 (version 2) | ecosystem: Environmental > Aquatic > Freshwater >...
ATTGGCAGTTGTAACACCGGCTTTCGTTTCTGATTGTTTAGAGACTCTTGAAGAAATTGCCATGCGCGCCAAAGAAGATTTTGAAAAGAACGGAGGAGAAGAGTTCCTGGCAATTCCGTGTTTGAATGACGATGATGAATGGTGTGAGACGGTTAGTAACTGGATTAATGACTGGGCTAAATAATTTTGTTTCAGGTTTAAGGTTTCAACTTTAAAAAGATCTTAAACCTGAAGCTTGAAACAAATAATATATGGAATACTATAACTACTTAAAATCACTACATCTTATTTTTGTAATAACATGGTTTGCAGGTTTGTTTTATATTGTGCGTTTGTTTGTGTACCAAATTGAAGCCAACGAAAAACCATCTCCTGAAAAGGAAATCCTACAGGCACAATACAAAATAATGGCCTATCGTTTGTGGTACATCATTACATGGCCATCAGCAGTTTTGGCGAGTATTTTTGCTTTTTGGATGTTGCTTTTTACAGACGCAGGTCATGTATGGATGAAAATGCCGTGGATGCACGTAAAATTGTGTTTCGTCTTCCTATTATATTTATATCACGGAAAATGTCATCAGATTTTCAAACAATTGCAAAATGATGAGGTGAAATATACCAACAACTTCATGCGTTTATGGAATGAAGGTGCGACGATTATTTTGTTTGCTGTCGTTTTTTTAGTAGTTTTAAAAAGTGCCGTCAACTGGATCTTCGGCGTAATCGGAATCATTTTATTCTCGGTTTTAATTATGCTGGGTTTCCGTTTTTACAAACGTATTCGAGAAAAAAAATAGTTTTTTAGTTTCAGGTTTCAAGTTTCAAGTTGCCAAACGCAACGTACCTGAAATTTGAAACCTGAAACCTAAAACAAACAAAACAAAAATATGCTGAACAACTTTAAAATGTCGATGCTTTCACTTCGTACCAGGATTTTCCTGTCGATGATAGTATTGATTGTTGTAGCATCTTTTTTATTAGCTTCGATTTCGATAATTCAGTTTAAAACCGAGGCAAAAGAATATCATCAGGAACGTTTAGAACGCAAAGAAAATGCAGTAAAAGAGCATATAAATTATGTGCTTTCTACCACAACATATCCTTTAAAAACAGCAAATCTGGATTTAATTTTCAAAGATAAAATCCATGAATTAGCACAGATTCATAAAATCGAAATCAATATTTACAGCCTTGACGGAAAATTACTTAAATCCTCAAAAGAATCATTTGCGGTTGATAAAGTAGCTCCGCCAATTCCCGAATATATTCTAAAACTCGTTCGCTCCTCTATCGAAAAACGTTTTGTAGATATTAAAACCATCGATGGTGTTAAAAACAGATCATCCTATAGCTTGATAAAAGACGAGAAATTTAAACCGCTCGGAATTTTAAATCTTCCGTATCTGGAAGACGACGGTTATTATGATAATGAACTGAATACATTCCTGATTCGACTAAGTCAGGTTTATTCTTTTATGCTTATTGTTGCTTTTGCATTAGCCTATTTTCTTTCAACCTATATTACCAAATCACTAAAAACGATTTCAGACAGATTAGAAGAAACCAATTTAGATCAGAAAAACGAGAGAATTGTTTTAGAAGCCAACAGTAAAGAAGTCAATTTCCTGATAAAAGCCTACAACGGAATGGTGGATAAACTGGAAACCAGCGCTATTAAATTAGCGCAAAGCGAACGTGAAGAGGCATGGCGTGAAATGGCAAAACAGGTAGCACACGAAATCAAAAACCCGCTTACGCCGATGCGTTTGACTGTGCAGAGTTTTCAGCGAAAATTCGATCCAAATGATCCGGATGTTAAACAGAAAATGAACGATTACTCCGAAACCTTAATTCAGCAAATCGACACAATGACGGCAGTGGCTTCGGCGTTTTCAAACTTTGCCTCAATGCCGGCGCAGCAAAACGAAACCTTAAATGTGGTTGAGGTTGTCGAATTGGCTTTGGATATTTTCAATGAAGATTATATTTCTTTTCAAAGTGATGAAGAAGAAATTATCTCCAAAATGGATCGTACTCAGTTAATTCGTGTTATTACCAATTTGGTTAAAAATGCAACACAGGCAATTCCCGAAAATCAGTCACAGAAATCAATAATTGTTACTGTAAAAAGACGCAGTAATAATGTGGAAATTGCAGTAAAAGACAACGGAATCGGAATTCAAAAACAAGATATTAGCAGGATCTTTGAACCAAAATTCACTACCAAAACCAGCGGAATGGGACTTGGACTCGGAATTATAAAAAACATTATAGAAAATTATAAAGGAACAATTACCTTTGAATCAACATACGGAAAGGGAACCACCTTTAGAGTTTCCCTGCCCATAACAAACTCATAAATTCAACGTCATGAACTACGAAAACCTTTTAATCTCAATCGAAGAAAAAATCGCAACCGTAACTATTAATCGCCCTACAAAATTAAATGCTTTAAACAAAGCTACGATTAGTGACTTGAGTAAAGCCGTAAAATTATTAGGTAAAAATGATGATGTTCGTGTAATTATCATTACCGGAAGCGGAGAAAAAGCCTTTGTGGCCGGAGCCGATATATCAGAATTTGCCAATTATACTATTATCGAAGGCGCACAATTAGCTGCCGAAGGTCAGGAATCATTGTTCGATTTTATAGAAAATTTAAAAAAACCTGTAATTGCAGCCGTAAACGGTTTTGCACTTGGAGGCGGATTAGAACTAGCAATGGCTTGTCATTTTAGAGTAGCTTCGGATAATGCCAAAATGGGCTTGCCCGAAGTAACCTTAGGATTGATTCCGGGTTATGGAGGAACACAGCGTTTACCTCAATTAGTAGGTAAAGGACGTGCCATGGAAATGATTATGACTGCAGCCATGATTTCTGCCGAAGAAGCAAAACAATACGGTTTAGTAAATCATGTTGTATCACCAGCAGAATTATTGGATTTTACAGCCGGAATCGCCCAAAAAATCATTAAAAATGCTCCATTTGCCATTAGCAAAGCGATAAAAGCCATTAATGCCAACTTTACAGACGGTAAAAACGGGTTTGATACTGAAATAAAATCATTCGGAAAATGTTTCGGAACTCAGGATTTTAAAGAAGGAACGACAGCATTCTTAGAAAAACGCAAAGCCGAATTTACAGGAAAATAAAATATACCACAAAGTTACACAAAGATTTAATCTCAGAATCTTAGCAACTTAAAACCTTAGCAACTAAAAAAATGTCATACGAACCAATATTTGCCCTTTTTTGTGAACGAGTTAAAGAAAGTATCCAGGCAGGAACTTTCGCCAAACTGACTTTGGCAAAAACAATGGGCGATACCGAGATCAAAAACATCTATTTTCGTTTAGTTTTAAATGAAGATAATACATTCTCAATTTCGCTCACTACCCGATACAAAACAGAAGAAATCGAAAGCATTCACACTTTAGACGAAGCTTTATTGGTATTAGGAACCTATATAAAAAATCCGTTTTTGACAGCATTATTGTTCACAACAGACAACGATATAACCTTTAAAGTAAACAAAAAGAACGCAGGAAGTATTATCGAACAGCCGCCAACATTTAAAAATGCCTCACCAGTTATGCTCGAAATGATCGATAAAGGAATTGTATAAATAAAGTTTTTTAGGAGCTAATCCCGCTATCCGTTACAATCTTTTGTGGCGAACCCCGCCACAAAAGGATTTCCACTACTATCGGGGCTAGAAATCCCGTTTTCAAAAGAAAGTTTATCGTCTGGTTTGTCGAAACCACAATATTGCGTATTTTGGAAAGATAAATCCTTCCAAATCAAAAAAACTATAAAATCTTCGTGAACCTCTGTGAAATAACACTTCTAAACCAGCTTTACAAACAAATTAGAAGCAATTTTATTAGAAATAGATAATTCCCTGCCATCAACCTTAATTTTTACAGATAAATCGAAAGATTCTTTAGAAAGAAATTCAATTTTAGAACCCAGAGCAATTTCCTGTTTATCCAGATATTTCAAAAATTCTGAAGAAGTATCCTTAACACCTACACAAACTCCAATTTGATTTTCGTTTAGTTCAGACAGTAAGTGCTTCTCGATTTTAATAATTCGGCCATTAGCATCCGGAATTGGGTCTCCGTGCGGATCTTCAGTTGGATTTCCTAAAAAATCATCCAATCGGTTAATTAATTGCTCTGATTTAATATGTTCAAGCTGTTCGGCAATATCGTGAACTTCATCCCATGTAAAATTGAGTTTCTCTACCAGAAAAACTTCCCACAAACGATGTTTTCTTACAATCATTTTGGCAGCCAGTTTTCCGTTTTCGGTTAAAGAAACCCCCTGGTATTTTTTATAATTTACTAAATCTTTATCTGCCAGTTTTTTAAGCATATCAGTTACAGATGAAGCTTTCGTTTCCATCATTTCAGCAATGGCATTTGTGCTCACTTCAGTTTCTAAAGAAGCGGTAAGATGATATATCGATTTTAGATAATTTTCTTCTGAGAAAGTCATTTTTTTGAGGTTCTAAGGTTCTAAGCTGCTGAGGTTCTAAGTTTGGTTTAAGCTTTCTAAGAAAAATCTTAGAACCTCAGCAACTCAGAACCTCAGCATCTATTTTTTAACAATCAACAAAGGTATTGAAATTTTATGTCTCAATTTGTCTACCGTTGTGCCAAAAAGAAGATCTTTCAATCCAGTGTGGCCGTGGGTTCCCATAACGAGAATATCGAAATTTCCTTCGTTTATAATTTTTGAAATCACGGTATTAGGTTTTCCAAAACCAAGTTCAGTTTCGATTTTAAATCCTTTTTTCGAAAGCATTTCTTTATATTCCAGTAATAATTTTTCGTCGATTGTAGTTTCATGATCGTGAATATTAACTCCGTACATAAGCGCTCCAACTGTTTCTACAATATGAATCAGAGTATATTGTGTGTTGATTCCGCCTAGTTCAAAAGCCCGGTTGAGTGCCGCTTCATCAGCATTTGAAAAATCTACCGAAATAGCGATGTTTTGTAAACTTTGATGCTCTTTTGGAGAAAATTGCAATTTTAAATGATGTGGAGAATGATTGGCAATATTCGATTTCGGTTTTGTAATGAAAGGTTTGAGCACAATGTAAAGAAGTAATACAGAAAAGGCAATAGCAAGCGGTACAACAGTTACCCATAAAATTATCGGGTGATTCGAACTTGCAAGCCACGAAGAGATTTCATCATAAACCAGTTTCGCATTCAGCGAGACAATAATTGCAGCAATGATCCAGGAAACCACCTGAGTTGTTCTTGAAATATGAAAACCGTTCATTTTTGATTTATCACTCACAAAGTGAATCAGCGGAATAATCGCAAAACCTAACTGCAGACTCAAAATTACCTGACTCAAAATCAAAAGTTTTCCGGTCACACTTTCGCCATAAACCCAAATAACGATTAAGGCAGGAACAATCGCAATCAAACGCGTTATGATTCGGCGTACCCAAGGCTGAATTCGTAAATGTAAATAACCTTCCATCACAATTTGTCCTGCAAGTGTTCCTGTTACAGTCGAACTTTGCCCCGCAGCGATTAAGGCAACGGCAAATAGTATTGGCGCCCATTTTGTACCCAATAAAGGCTCCAGAAATTGATGTGCATCCTGAATCTCGGCAACTTCAAACATTCCGTTTTTGTGGAAAGTTGCAGCCGCCAGAATTAAAATCGCAGCATTTACAAAGAAAGCCAAATTTAAAGCGATCGTTGAATCGATCAAATTGTATTTTAGGGCCTGTTTGATTCCGGCAGGACTACGGTCGAATTTTCTGGTTTGCACCAAAGAGGAGTGTAAGTAAAGGTTATGAGGCATTACGGTTGCCCCAATAATACCGATCGCAATATATAAAGCGGCCGAATTTGGAATTGAAGGCACAAGTCCCGCGATAATTTTAGAAACTTCAGGTTCTGCAAAAATCATTTCGAAGATAAAAGAAAACCCAATAATCGCAACCAAAGCAATTATAAAAGCTTCCATTTTGCGGATTCCTTTATTAATTAAAAAAAGTAGAATAAAAGTATCGAAAACGGTAATCAAAACGCCTTCAAAAAGCGGAATCCCAAATAACAGGTTAATTCCAATCGCCATTCCGAGGACTTCGGCCAAATCGCAGGCAGCAATAGCAATCTCGGCCAGAAAGTATAAAATGTAGTTAATGAATTTAGAATACGTTTCTCTCGAAGCCTGAGCCAAATCACGTTGGGTTACTATTCCAAGTCTTGCACTTAAACTTTGCAAGAGCAAAGCCATTAAATTGCTCATTAATAAAACCCACACTAAAGTATAGCCAAACTGACTTCCGCCGGCAATATCTGTGGCCCAGTTTCCGGGATCCATATATCCTACACTTACTAAATATGCCGGGCCTAAAAAAGCTAAAATTTTTCTAAAACCTGTTTTTTTATGTTCTGTAGCAACCGATTGGTTTACCTCTTCTAAAGATCTGGTCATTTTAAAAGTATTGTTTTAACAAATATATAGAAAAATTACATTCGTATAACAATATTTTTAGGCGAGCCTAAAACCTAAATGTTAGAATTCAAACATTTTGGGCATAATCCTGATAACGTAAAATTTATCTCGTTTACTTTATAATTGTGGGGCATGATATAACTTGGCTTTACATTTTCCAGACAAGTAATTTCATGACAGTTTTCACAGCTAAAATGTGCATGATTATGAATGTGCACTCTTTGATGCGAATGATTGCATTTTGCATATTTTACCGTACCATCAAGATTCGAAATTTTGTGGATAATATCGTCATTAACCAGACGATCTAAAATTCTGTAAATGGTAACGCGATCACAGACATCGTTAAGTTGTTTTTGAATTTCGGTGTGAGACAGCGCTGTCTTCGATTTCTCAAATACCTCCAAAACGGCTGTCTTTGCTGTAGTGTTACGTGTAGTTTTCATTTTATTTTGAATTAAAAAAAATTAAAGCAACAATGTTGCGTTTAATTTTAATATGTATATTTGCAACAAAATTGCATTAAGCAAATGTATAAGAAATGAAGAAAACGACCTCACCCTTTTACGATATTTTAGGAATTTCAAGTGCGACGATTTGTCTGGTTCATTGTTTAATTTTTCCACTTCTAACAATTCTTCCTTTGGGCATAAGTCACAATCCAATTATCGATTTAGTATTTGCTTCTATAGGCTTATTTGCAATCCTCAAAATTACGAAAAAATCAAGTCTTTTGGTTTCGTCTATTTTGATTGTTTCAATGGCTCTAATCTGGATCAGTATTTTGACTGATTTATTCTTAGAGATTCATTTGGATCTTATTTATTTTGGAGGAATTGGAATGATTACCGGGCATTTGATTAATTACAAAGGACACAGAAAACAAAATCATTAAAAAGAATCGTTATGGAACAAAAGAATTTTGACGTGATTATTATTGGCGGAAGCTACAGTGGATTATCTGCAGCTATGAGTTTAGGACGTTCTCTCCGCCAGGTTTTGGTTATAGACAGTGGTTTACCTTGTAACAGACAAACGCCATATTCGCATAATTTTATTACACAAGACGGCGAAAATCCCGCTGTGATTTCGGCGAAAGCCAAATTACAAGTCAATCTTTATAAAACTGTCCATTTTTATAACGGACTTGCTGTAAAAGCAGTAAAGAAAGAAAATGGATTTGAGATCTCAACAGAATCCGGCGAAGTTTTTAGCTCTAGAAAAATCCTGTTTGCAGCTGGTGTTAAAGATCTGCTTCCTGAGATTAAAGGTTTTGCAGATTGCTGGGGAATTTCGGTTTTGCATTGTCCGTATTGCCATGGTTACGAAGTTAAAAACGAAAAAACAGCCATTATCGCTAATGGTGAAATTGGATTTGACTTTGCAAAACTCATTTCGAACTGGACAAAAAATCTAAGATTGTGCACCAACGGAAAATCGACTTTGACTTTAGAACAAACCAAAATACTTAGACAACACGGCGTTCAAATTTTTGAAGAAGAAATAAATTTTTTCGAGCACAAAGAAGGATATATCGAATATATCATCTTTAAAAACAAGAAAAAAGTGAATGTTAAAGCCATTTATGCAAGACCTCCTTTTGAACAACATTGTACATTGCCGAAAGATTTGGGTTGTGATATAAGCGAACAAGGTTTATTAAAAGTCGACGTTATGCAAAAAACAAATGTTGCCGGAATTTTTGCAAGCGGAGATTGCACCACTCCAATGCGATCTGTATCCATTGCTGTTTCTACAGGCTCTTTCGCTGGTGCAGTAATCAATAAAGAACTTATTGACGAAGATTTTTGACTTTAAAATTGGTCGAATTTTGTTAGGTTTTTTTGAATAGCCCTTAGCTTCAGCTAGGGCGAAATTTGATTTGAATCGAAAGGGCTTTAGCCAAATTGTAACGGTTTGGCTAAAGCCTTTTTCGGTTTTGTTTATTTTTCATCTCGCTAAAGCTGGACGCTATTCATTTTTTGTTTACAACATAAGAAATAGAGATATAACATATTGACATAATAAAAGTTATAAATTTCTAAATTTAAAATAATTATTTGTCAAATTTAATTTTTAGTTTTGTCTAAATTTAATTTTACCACAATGAAAAATTCAATTTGGATATTGATACTATTCAATTTACACTTTTCCTTTGCACAAGAAACAAGCAAAATCTCCGGTTTTATATCTGGAAATGGAAGAAAATTACAAGCCGCGAATGTTCAATTGTTAGGAACCGACCTAAAAACAGTTTCAGATAGTTTAGGCTATTACACTTTTGAAAATGTTAGTGTTGAAAACGGAAGAATTCAGGTCACCTCGACTGGATTCAAACCAGTAACCCAAAGATTTTTGGTTGCAAAAGGACAAAATCTAAATCTCGATTTTGATTTAGAAGACAACGAAAACCAGCTTAATGAAGTAGTAGTTTCGGGAACCTTAAAACCAGTAAAACGTTTAGAAAGTGCTGTTCCGGTTGAGGTTTATTCACCGGCTTTCTTCAAAAAAAATCCAACACCCAGTATTTATGATGCGCTTCAGAACATAAATGGTGTTCGGCCACAGTTAAATTGCGGTGTTTGTAACACGGGTGACATTCACATAAATGGTCTCGAAGGTCCATATACCTTAGTTTTGATTGACGGAATGCCAATTGTAAGTAGTCTTTCGACGGTTTATGGTTTATCTGGAATTCCGAATTCTTTGGTAGAACGAATAGAAATCGTAAAAGGTCCGGCTTCTTCTCTTTACGGAAGTGAAGCTGTTGGTGGTTTGATTAACATTATCACCAAAAACCCAACCAATGCACCGGTTTTTTCTGCTGATTATTTTACAACATCCTATTTTGAAAGTAATCTCGATTTGGGAATGAAATTTAATGTTGGTAAAAAAGCGACTTCACTTTTGGGTGTAAATTATTTTAATTACGATCAGGTGATCGATAAAGACAAAGACAATTTTACCGATGTAACGCTTTCTAAGCGAATCTCGGTTTTTAATAAATGGAGTTTTCAGCGAAACAATAATCGCCTTTTTACGATTGCAGCACGCGGAATGTATGAAGATCGCTGGGGCGGAGATGTTCGTTGGGAGAAAAAGTACAGAGGCGGCGACGAAATTTATGGCGAAAGTATTTATACCAAAAGAGGAGAATTAATTGGAAGTTACCAATTGCCATTTGAAGAAAAACTAATGCTTTCTTTCTCTGGAAATGTACATTATCAGGACAGCCGTTACGGAACGACATCGTATATCGCGAATCAAAAAATAGGTTTTCTGCAATTGACCTGGGATAAAAAAATAGGTCGAAATGATTTTTTTGCCGGAATTGCGAATCGATATTCATATTATGACGACAACACCACGGCAACAAAAGAGGCCGAAAGTACTTGGTTACCGGGAGCTTTTGTTCAGGATGAAATTACAATTTCACCAAAAAGCCAAGTTTTATTGGGAGCGCGTTACGATTATAACTCGATTCATGGTTCTATTTTTACGCCAAGATTTGCGTATCGCTTTAAAGCAAATGAAAATACGATTTTCAGATTAAACGCCGGAACCGGATTTCGGGTTGTGAATTTATTTACAGAAGATCACGCAGCGCTTACAGGTTCGCGGGAAGTTGTGATTCAAAATGATTTAAAACCGGAAAAATCGGTTAACGTAAATTTGAATTATATTCAGAAGATTAATTTCGGAAATGGAACTTTTATGGGAATCGAAACGACAGCTTTTTATACTCGTTTCAGCAATAAAATCATTTCAGATTACGAAACCGATCCCAATAAAATTATTTATGATAATATTGAGGGTTATGCTATCAGTCAGGGAATCAGCACCAATGTCGATATTAACTTTACCAATGGTTTAAAGTTTATTTTGGGAGCAACGGTTTTAGACAATAAAAATGTTAAGGGCGGAATTTCACAAAGGCCTTTTTTAACCGAAAGATTTACCGGAACATGGAGCATATCTTATAAAATTGAACCATGGAATTTACTGCTGGATTATACCGGAAATGTTTACAGTTCGATGAAATTGCCTTTATTGAACGAATACGATCCGAGAAATCCAAATTCGCCTTGGTACAGCATTCAGAATATTCAGTTTACATATACGGGCTGGAAGAATTTTGAACTTTATGGCGGAATTAAAAACTTGCTGAACTTTACTCCAAAACAAAATAATCCGTTTTTGATTTCGAGAACGAATGATCCTTTCGATAAAAATGTGCAGACTTCAGACGGGACTGCTGTTGGGATTCATGGTAATGTAGTTCCAAAAGGCCAGATAGTAGATACGCCGGATAATCCATACGGATTGACCTTTGATACCACATATGTTTACGGGCAAAACCAGACGATTCGAGGGTTTTTAGGATTGCGATATAATTTTAGGTAAATTTATATGCCCCAGATTTCACGGAATTTTTACTGATTTTTAGATGAAGATTTACCATTCAATTTGTGCTAATTCGTGAAATCTGTGGCAAAAAAACAAACAAATGAAAAAGCTATTTCTAATATTCTTCTTAGGAATAACTTCAACGGGATTCTGCCAGCTAAAAAGCAGAACTTTTGAAGAAGTGGATAGTTTGCAGAAAATTCAGAAACGAAAAATTATTGTTTTTGTACATACCAATTGGTGTCAGTTTTGCCAACGAATGAAAACGACGACTTTTAAAGATCAGGAAATCATCGAAAAGTTAAATTCAGATTTTTACTTTATTGATTTGAATGCCGAAGAAAAACGAGATATTACTTTTAATAATCAAACTTTTAAATATAGACCTACGGGAAATAATGTAGGCATTCATGAACTCGCTTTACAATTGGGAACCGTCAGTAACCAAATTGTGTATCCGGTTTTGTGTGTTTTGAATGAGAATGAAGAAATTATCTTTCAGTATAATAGTTATGTGAATCCAAAGGATTTTAAGCTTCTTTTAAGAAAACTAGAACAATAAATTTTCTTATTTTTGAAAATGAACTCTTCACAAATTAAACACTTCGATTATATTTTTACCGGAACCGGCCTTGCGTCTTTAATGACAATTTATAAAATGGTTTTGTCTGGAAAATTCAGTGATAAATCTATTTTATTATTAGATCAGGATTCGAAAAAAAACAATGACAGAACTTGGTGTTTTTGGGAGAAAGCAGATTCTATTTGGAATCCTGTTATTTCTAAAAAATGGGATTTGGCTTTGTTTGCCAATACAGGTTTTAAACGAGATTTTGAATTAAAACCTTATACGTATAATAAAATCAGCGGATTAGATTTTTACAATTTCGTTTTTGAAACGATTTCAAATCAGTCCAACATTACTTTTTTAAACGAAAAAGTAACCGATATCAACGAACTCGAAACGCATGTTTTTATTGGTACAGAAGAAAACAGATATACCTGTCAGTATTTATTCAACAGCATTTATACGAAGGCTTTCGCCGAAAGTCAAACGAAATTTCCCGTTTTGCAACAGCATTTTGTGGGTTGGTTTATAAAATCAGCATCAGAAGATTTCAATCCGGATAAAGTCACTTTCATGGATTTTTCGGTCAGCCAAAAAGGAAATACAAGATTTATGTATGTTTTGCCAACCTCAAAAACCGAAGCTTTGGTGGAATATACTTTGTTTTCAGAAAATTTGCTTCCAAATTCAGAATACGAAAATGAACTTCAAAACTATTTGAAGAAACTCGGAATCAGAGAATTTAAAATTATCGAAAAAGAGCAGGGAAGTATCCCGATGACGTGTTATCCTTTTTGGAAAAAAAATACCAAAAGAGTTTTAAATATTGGAACTGCCGGCGGATGGACAAAAGCAAGCACCGGTTACACATTTAAAAACGCTGATAAAAAATCATCAGAATTGGTTAAGTTTATTACGGATAAAAGTGCTTCGACTCTGCTCAGCAAGACATCGGAATCGCTCAGAATGACATCGTTTCATAAAAAAAGCCGATTCTGGTTTTATGATGTATTGCTTTTAGATATCCTGTATCATCACAATGAATTGGGAAGTTCTATATTTTCTTCTTTATTTAAAAAAGGAAATCCACAATTGATTTTTAAGTTTTTAGATGAAGAAACTACTTTTTTAGAAGATGTTAAAGTTATTTTAAAGTGTCCAAAACTTCCATTTATTAAAGCGTTATTTAGAGTGATTTTTCTCTCAAATAAATCATAACTCTAAATTCTAAACTATTGAAAAAAATTACGCTGGGTTTCTGTTTGTTTATCTCTATTTTTTCTTTCGGACAAGTATCGACTAATAAGGCTCATGATGCCATTGTGGAAGAATTTTTAACCAATTGCGCTGAAAAACATAATTATGTTATTGAAATGAGCGAATGGCAGGCTTGTTTAGATCAAGGTTTAAAAAAAGACAGCACGGTGGCTTATTTATGGCAGCAGAAAGCAATGCCGTATTTCAAATGTAAAAAGTATGAGATTGGAATGCCGTATTTAAATAAAGCTGTTTTTTATAATAAAGAGAGATGGCTTTCCTATAGAGCTTTCATGAAATGTATTTTTTCACGCGACTACAAAGAAGCTATTATTGATTTTGATGAAGCCATTAAATCCTATGGAAATAGTTATGTTATGGATCATTCCTTCAACTTTTATAAAGGATTATGTTATTTACAGTTAAACGAATATGAGAAGGCAGAAAAACTTTTCGATGACTATGTAAATGATATTTATAAAAACAGACAACAATTAGAACATCCCACTGCTTATTTTTATCAAGGAATTGCCAAATACGAACTCAAAAAGTGGGATGAAGCCATTGCCATTTTTGATAAAGCTTTAAAAATCTATCCAGAGTTTTCGGATGCAAAATTCTATAAAGCGATCTGCTGGCTCAAACAAGGAAAACCAAAAGAAGAAATTACAGCTTTAATTGGTTCGGCGAGAGAAGATGCAAAAAAGGGTTTTTCAATTAATGAAGATAATACGATTTATGAAACGTATCCGTATCAAATGAAACTTAGTAAATAACGAATCTTTATAGTCTATTCCTAATTTTTCAAGCATTATCGTTATTCTGCGATTGACCAATGTTTGAAATAAAAATACCTTATTCTCTTGTTTTAATATTTTATTGGGGCGTTTTAAAAAACACCTTGTAATTAGTTTTGCCAATTTAGAAATAATAACCTTTTAAACAACGCAAGTCTATTATAATCGATTATTTGCGATAATGAATTAACTGGCACTTATGGGAATCAGGCATTTAAAATTTGATATAGAAACAGAAGCAATCGGAAAAATTTGTAAAGCACTGGGGCATTCTACCCGAATTCAGATTATGACACTGCTGTGGAAAAGAAACAATAGAACTTGTGGCGAAATTGTAGAATTGATTCCGCTTGCGCAATCTACGATATCTAAACATTTATTAGAACTGAAAAAAGCAGATTTGGTGAATGTAAAACATGAAGGAAAAAAAACAATCTACTCTATTGAAGTTGATAATATAGAAATACTTAAAAAGTTTTTTGCCAATTACCTTTCAACGATCGAAATTTCTGAAGAAGATAAATCAACCGTTTTAACAACGAAGCATAAATTAAGAGGCAGAAACAGGCATTTAAAAAAATACAATTATGAGTTTCCTCACAAAAAAAATGAAGTAAGAGACAGTTTGATTTCAGGTTAGATTTAAAATTTAATATCGAACTATAACAAAACTTTATACTTCAAATTAAGTAGTTGCGGGTAAACTTTGTAACTTTGCAGATCAAAAGTTAAATTTAAAAATAAAGAATATGTATCCAGAAGAAATGGTAAAACCAATGCAGGCTGAACTTACAGTTGCTGGTTTTCAAGATTTACATAGTGCTGAAGCTGTTGAGAATGCTATCAAAGCCGAAGGTACCACTTTAGTTGTTGTGAACTCTGTTTGCGGATGCGCTGCAAGAAATGCACGTCCGGGAGCAAAAATGAGTTTGGATAATGCTAAAAAACCAGATCACCTTATCACTGTTTTTGCTGGAGTTGACAAAGAAGCAGTTGATGCGGCAAGACAGCATATGTTTCCTTTTCCTCCATCATCGCCATCAATGGCTTTGTTCAAAAACGGAGAATTGGTTCACATGTTAGAGCGTCACCACATCGAAGGCCGTCCAGCTGAAATGATCGCTGAGAACTTACAGGATGCGTTCAACGAGTTTTGTTAATTTTAAGATGCTGAGTTACTAAGATTCTAAGATTTTAGGTTCAAAGTGACGAAGGTTTTAAGGTACAGAGGTACAAAGAATTAAAAAAAGCACTAATTAATTTAGTGCTTTTTTGTTTTTACTAAGTACGTTTAAAAAAGCTTAGTGTCTCAGAACCTTTGTGTCTTTGTAACTTTAAACCTTTTTTAGTACTTTTGCACTTTCAAAAAAATAATTTCTAAACTTAAAACTGTTTATAGCATGCAACTGTATAACACTTTGAGCGCAGAAGAAAGAGCCATCATGATCGATGATGCCGGTAAACAACGACTAACGTTGTCTTTCTATGCGTATGCCAAAATTCAAGATCCCAAAAAATTTCGCGACGATTTATTTCTAGCCTGGAATGCACTCGATGCTTTAGGCCGAATTTATGTTGCCAATGAAGGAATAAATGCTCAAATGAGTATTCCTGCCGAAAATTTGAAGGCTTTTAGAACCACTCTTGAAGTTTATGATTTCATGAAAGGCATTCGTTTAAATGAAGCCGTAGAACATGATGACCATTCCTTTTTAAAATTGACTATAAAAGTACGCCACAAAATCGTTGCCGATGGTTTAAATGACGATACTTTTGATGTAACCAATATTGGCGTTCACCTGAAAGCCAAAGAATTCAATGAAATTCTTGATGACCCCAATACAATTGTAGTTGATTTTAGAAATCACTATGAAAGTGAAGTAGGACATTTTAAAAACGCAATTACTCCGGATGTGGAGACTTTTAGAGAAAGTTTGCCCATCATCAACGAACAGCTTCAGAATCATAAAGAAGATAAAAATCTGGTAATGTATTGTACCGGAGGAATTCGTTGTGAAAAAGCAAGTGCATACTTTAAGCATCAGGGCTTTAAAAATGTTTTTCAATTAGAAGGCGGAATCATCAATTATGCTAAACAACTTAAAGAAGAAGGTTTAGAAAGCAAGTTTATTGGGAAAAACTTCGTGTTTGATAATCGTCTTGGTGAAAGAATTACAGATGATATTATCTCTCAATGCCACCAATGCGGAAAACCTTGCGACAATCACACCAACTGCGAAAATGACGGATGTCATTTGTTATTTATTCAATGTGACGATTGTAAAACTGCAATGGAAAACTGCTGTTCTACAGAATGTTTAGAGATTATTCATATGCCTTTGGTTGATCAGGTAAGATTAAGAACCGGAAAACAAGTTGGAAACAAAGTGTTTAGAAAAGGAAAATCTGAAAACCTAAAATTCAAACACTCAGGCGAGCTTCCAAATTCAGCTTTGGCTGCAGCCGAAACCAGAGGCGAAGCTAAACCAGCTGATATTCGTCAGAAAATAAAAGTAAAAAAAGTACTTCTTGGAAAAGCCGAACATTATTATGTAAAAGCTCAAGTAGGACAGTTTACTATTGAAAACCAAGAGTTAAACAGTGGTGATAAAATTTTAATTTCCGGACCTACAACGGGTAACCAGGAATTGATTTTAGAAAAACTGATAGTTAACGGAACCGAAACTAAAACAGCGAAAATTGGTGACAAAGTTACTTTTGAAGTCCCGTTTCGCATTCGTTTATCGGATAAATTATATAAAATAGTGAATTAGCAAAATTTTCATGCTAATATATGTCACGTTCCTTTACCAAATTATAGATTCATGCATTTTGGGTAACCAAAAATTGTCAGGAATTAATGCATTATTCGATTAAGAAAAACTTATACGATTATATTCGGGAAGAGTTAACTGAATTTGGATGTCCTGTTAGAATCATAAATGGAATATCAGATCATGTGCATATTTTATTTTTACAAAATCCGCAAAAATCTATTTCAGATATCATAAAAAGATAAAAGGAAGTTCTTCTCGTTTTATAAATAGAGAAGAACTAATCCTTCAAAAATTTGCATGGCAGTCAGTTCATGCGGCTTTTTTTGTAATTGATTATCAGTTAGATGCTGATTGTAATTATGTAAAAAAATCAAAAACGGCATCATCTTAAGAAAAATAGGCAAGATGAACTTGATGAGTTTGTAAAATTGCATGAATTGGGAATAAATAGAAACTTATCGGTACATCTCTCAAATATCAGCCATTGGAGACGATATAATTGAAAAATAACGCAGTCAGCGCTTTCAGTCGTTGGAAACAATATCAATAAAATGACAACAAATAATAAAATTGAACTCATGGCTCCTGCGGGAGACTTTGAATCGCTTCAGGCGGCTTTAGATAATGGCTGTGATTCAGTATATTTTGGTGTTGAACAGCTTAATATGCGTGCACGTTCAACGGTGAATTTTACTATCGAAGATTTAAAAGAAATTGCAAACCGATGTGAAGCTAAAAACGTTCGAAGTTATTTGACTTTAAACACTATTATTTACGATCATGATTTGTCTGTCGTAAAAACCTTACTGAACAAAGCCAAAGAAGCCAATATTACGGCAGTAATCGCTTCAGATCAGGCCGTAATTGCTATGGCAAGATCAATTGGTATGGAAGTTCATATTTCGACACAGCTAAATGTAACGAACATCGAAACCATTAAATTTTACAGCTTATTTGCTGATACAATGGTTTTAAGTCGTGAATTAAGTTTGCGTCAGGTAAAAAGCATTACAGATCAAATCGAGAAAGAACAGATAAAAGGACCAAACGGAAATTTGATTGAAATCGAAATTTTTGGTCATGGTGCTTTGTGTATGGCGGTTTCGGGGAAATGTTATTTGAGTTTACATTCGCATAATTCATCAGCAAATCGTGGTGCGTGTAAACAAAACTGCCGAAAAAAATATACGGTTATCGATCAGGAAACTGGTTTTGAAATCGAACTCGATAACGAATATATGATGTCGCCCAAAGATTTATGTACGCTGGATTTTCTGGATCAGGTTATAGATTCTGGAATTCAGGTGTTAAAAATCGAAGGGCGAGGCCGTGCGCCCGAATATGTGGCAACCGTTATTAAAACGTATCGTGAAGCTATCGATGCGTATTATGAAGGGAATTTTACAAAAGAAAAAACCACAGTTTGGATGCAGGCTTTAGAAACGGTTTACAATCGTGGTTTCTGGTCAGGATATTATCTGGGGCAGGAATTAGGAGAGTGGAGTGCTATTCCGGGATCTGCAGCAACACAAAAGAAAGTATATGTTGGAAAAGGAACGCATTATTTTCCAAAAGCCAGTGTGGGACAATTTAAGATTGAAGCATACGACATCAAGATTGGAGATAAAATTCTCGTAACAGGCCCAAGCACAGGTGCTCAGGAAATGATTATCGATGAGATGTTTGTAAATGATACGGTAGGAGAAAAAGCGACAAAAGGAGACGATTGTAGTTTCAAATTGCCTTTTAGAATTAGAATGTCTGATAAATTATATAAAATTGTGGAGGCATAATGGTAATCGTAACATTACAAAGAGACAAGTGCATTGGCTGTAATTACTGCGTCGAAATGGATCCGGTGCATTTTCAAATGTCTAAAAAAGACGGAAAATCGGTTTTACTGCATTCGCAGGATGCGAAAGGATTTTTTACTTTAAAATCTTCAAATCACGCACTTGCAGAGAGTTTTGAACTAGCTGCAAAAGCTTGTCCGGTGAAGATTATTACGGTTAAGGAGACTTAGAAAATGGTTTTGATGAATCTTCCTAAAAATGGATTGACGATTTTTACAATAAATTAATTAGAAATCTGGTGAAGTTATTTCGCTGGATTTTTTTTATAAAATTAGGTATTTTCATACCCAAACTGAAGTGTGGTCTTGTATAATTATTTTAAGATTCTATAGATTTCTTAACGTATTTTTTAAGATCAATTCCTGACTTACGTTGTCTTATATTATAGAATCGAGCAGCTCTAATGTCAATATAAGGATAAGTAAAAGTTTGTGCAGATATAATATTGCAGATACATATTAGCAAAAGCCGACAATTCTGTAAAATATAACCTAGGGTAAAAGTTTTAAAAACAATGCAATAGGGCAAATTTCAGATGGTTAATAAACTTTATAATGTTCATAAATGTATCGTTCTGTTTTATTAACAAACCTTAAAGAGTTAAGCATAAATTACAAACTAAAAAAAATACTATCTTTACCGATCAAACGTTTATGAACTTAAGTTGCTTTTTTGCAACACTACATATATAATTATGGCATGTACAAGTTGTTCAACCTCAGATGGTGGCGCACCAAAAGGTTGTAAAAATAATGGAACTTGCGGCACCGATAGCTGCAATAAATTGACGGTTTTTGACTGGCTTGCGAACATGAGTCCGGCTAATGGAGAGGCTATTTTTGACTGTGTTGAGGTTCGTTTTAAAAACGGACGCAAGGAATTTTTTAGAAATTCAGAAAAATTAACCTTAAGTATTGGTGATATAGTAGCAACTGTTGCTTCACCGGGACATGATATTGGGATTGTAACTTTGACAGGAGAATTGGTAAAAATTCAAATGAAGAAAAAAGGCGTAAATCCTGAGAGTAACGAAGTTCCTAAAATTTACAGAAAAGCATCCCAAAAAGATATTGATATCTGGTCTGTAGCACGTGATCGTGAAGAACCTATGAAAGTTCGCGCTCGTGAACTGGCAATTCAGCACAAACTTGAAATGAAAATTTCTGATATCGAATTTCAGGGCGACGGATCAAAAGCTACTTTTTACTACACAGCAAATGACAGGGTTGATTTTAGGCTTTTAATTAAAGACTTTGCTAAAGAGTTTAGTACCAGAGTCGAAATGAAACAAGTTGGTTTCCGTCAGGAAGCAGCTCGTCTGGGCGGGATTGGTTCTTGTGGCAGAGAGCTTTGCTGTTCAACCTGGTTAACAGACTTTAGAAGTGTAAATACTTCGGCAGCACGATATCAGCAGCTTTCATTGAATCCGCAAAAACTGGCAGGACAATGCGGAAAATTAAAATGTTGTCTTAACTACGAGTTAGATACTTACATGGATGCCTTAAAAGATTTTCCGGATTACGATACCAAGTTGGTAACCGAAAAAGGAGACGCAATCTGTCAGAAACAAGATATTTTTAAAGGACTAATGTGGTTTGCTTATACCAATAACTTTGCAAACTGGCATGTATTAAAAATTGATCAGGTAAAAGAAATCATTGCCGAAAATAAACAAAAAAATAAAGTTTCTTCATTAGAAGATTTTGCAATCGAAGTTACTTTAGAGCCTGAAAAAGACTTTAATAATGCAATGGGTCAGGAAAGTTTAACACGTTTTGATCAGCCAAAAAGAAAGAAAAAGCCAAATCGCAAACGCAAACCAAATGCAGAAGCAGCGATTGTGGCAACTCCAAATAAACCTCAGGCAGCTCCAAATCAAAACAAGTCTGCCGGAGCAAATTCAAATAAAGGAAACAATCCGAACAAAGGAAATAAACCGAATAATAACAAGTCGAATCAATCGAACAAGCCTAATAATTCGAACGATAAAAAACCGACTGAACCTAGAAAACCTATAATTATTACTAAAAATGAGAATAAAAAATAGTGCGATTCTTCTTTTGGTAGCAATACTTCTTTTTTCCTGTGATAAAAAAAGGGTATTTGATGAATACAAATCTGTTGGAAGTGCCTGGAACAAAGACAGTGTTGTAACCTTCGATCTGCCAGTTTTAGATTCAACCAAAAAATACAATTTATTTATAAATTTAAGGGACAATAACAATTATCCGTTTAAAAATTTGTTTTTAATTGTTGCTATCGAAACGCCAAGTGGTTTCACTAAAGTAGACACTTTAGAATATGAAATGGCAAAACCCGACGGAACCTTGCTGGGAAATGGTTTTACAGATATAAAAGAAAGTAAACTTTACTACAAAGAAGATGTGAAGTTTAGAGGAAAATATAAAGTACACATCAAGCAAGCCGTTAGAGAATCCGGTAAAATTCCCGGAGTTCAGGCTTTAGAAGGTATTACAGACGTAGGTTTTAGAATAGAACAAAAAGATTAGAAAAATAGTTATGGCCACCAAAAAAAACAATCAATCTAATAGTAATAAAGATATTAACTATTATAAAAAGAAATTCTGGAGAGTTTTTGCTTATACTTTATTGGGTATTTTAGCTTTCTTTTTATTTGCATCGTGGGGATTATTCGGTTCCATGCCTTCATTTGAAGATTTAGAGAATCCGGATTCTAATCTGGCCACAGAAATTATATCTTCTGATGGAGTAGTGATTGGTAAATATTTTAAAACCAACAGATCACAACTTAAATATTCAGATTTACCAAAAAGTTTAGTAGAAGCTTTGGTTGCTACCGAAGATGCCCGTTTTTATGATCACTCCGGTATCGACGGACGCGGAACTTTAAGAGCGGTTTTTAGCTTAGGAACCAATGGTGGAGCAAGTACTTTAACGCAACAATTAGCAAAACAATTATTTCACGGTGAAGGATCTAAATTTCTTCCGTTCAGGATTGTACAAAAAATTAAAGAGTGGATTATTGCCATTCGTCTGGAACGACAATATACCAAAAATGAAATTTTAGCCATGTATTGCAACGTTTACGACTTCGGGAATTATTCTGTTGGAGTAAGTTCGGCAGCACAAACCTATTTTTCTAAAGATCCAAAAGATTTAACGATGGACGAATCGGCTATTTTGGTCGGAATGTTCAAAAACTCAGGATTATATAATCCGGTTCGTAATCCGGAAGGAGTAAAAAACCGTCGTAATGTGGTGCTTTCTCAAATGGAAAAAGCAAAAATGATTACAGAGGCTGAGAAATTAAGATTACAAGCTTTACCAATTGCTTTAAAATTTAAATTAGAAAGCCATCGTGAAGGTACAGCAACTTATTTCAGAGAATATCTTCGTGATTATATGAAAAAATGGATGTCTGAAAATAAAAAACCAGACGGTTCGGATTACGATATTTACAAAGATGGCCTGAAAATTTATACTACTATCGATTCCAGAATGCAGTTACATGCTGAAGAAGCCGTTTCAGAACACATGAAAAACCTTCAACAGCAGTTTTTTATTGAAATGAAAACCAATAAAAATGCACCTTTCGTAAACATTACACAAGCCGAAACAGACCGAATCATGATGCAGGCGATGAAAAATTCTACACGCTGGGCTATCATGAAAGATATGGACAAAAGCGAAGATGATATTATTGCTTCGTTCAAAGTCAAAACCAAAATGCGCGTATTTACCTGGAAAGGTGAGCGTGATACTGTAATGACACCGCTTGATTCGATTCGTTATTTCAAACACTTTTTGCAATCTGGTTTAATGGCAATGGAACCGCAAACCGGAAATATTAAGGCCTGGGTTGGTGGAATTAATTATAAATATTTCCAATATGATCACGTTGGACAGGGGGCAAGACAGGTAGGATCGACTTTTAAACCATTTGTTTACGCCACTGCAATTGAGCAATTAAATATGTCTCCTTGTGATTCTATTCTTGACGGACCATTCATGATTCATAAAGGACGTCATAATGTTACTGCTGATTGGGAACCAAGAAACTCTGACAACAGGTACCGCGGAATGGTTACACTGAAACAAGGTTTGGCGAACTCAATCAATACGGTTTCTGCAAAATTAATAGATCGTGTAGGACCAGAAGCTGTTGTAGAATTAACGCATAAATTAGGTGTAAAAACCGATATCCCCGCACAGCCATCCATTGCACTTGGTGCTGTAGATATTACGGTTGAAGATATGGTTGCTGCTTACAGTACGTTTGCGAATCAGGGAGTATACGTTAAACCACAATTTTTAAGCCGTATAGAAAATAAAAGCGGAGAAGTTATCTATGAACCAATTCCGGAATCTCACGACGTTTTAAATAAAGATATTGCCTTTGCTGTGATTAAATTACTAGAAGGAGTTACAGAAACCGGTTCTGGTGCACGTTTACGTACGCAAGGAGGAGGAAGTGGAGATAACCGCTGGACAGGCTATCCATATATGTTCAAAAACCCGATTGCTGGTAAAACAGGAACCACTCAAAACCAGTCTGATGGTTGGTTTATGGGAATGGTGCCAAATTTAGTAACCGGAGTCTGGGTAGGTTGCGAAGACCGTTCAGCACGTTTTAAAAGTTTGACTTACGGACAAGGTGCAACTGCTGCATTACCAATCTGGGGTTATTTTATGAAACTGTGTTATGCAGATCCGGGACTTCAGGTTTCTAAATCAGAATTTGAACGTCCGGCAAATCTTTCTATAAAAGTAGATTGTTATACCAGACCTGCAGTTGTAAAAGATACAACACAAACAGATCAAAACACAGACGAGTTCGAATTGTAAATTAGTTTTAAACCTAAAATAAGAAAATCCTTTTGTGTCTTTTCGAATTTCGAAAAGACACAAAAGGATTTTCTGTTTTTGAGCTATTTTATTTTTTACGAAATCGTTATAATTTAATCTAAAAATCTTATTTTTATCAAAATTATACAGTAATAAAGACAATTTGTTATGATAACAAAAAAAGTAAATAACGTTCAGGAAGCTATTCAGGGAATTGAAAGTGGAATGACTATTATGTTTGGTGGCTTTGGCTTATGCGGAATTCCGGAAAACACCATTGCAGCATTAGTAAATACCTCAATTTCTGATTTAACCTGTATATCAAACAATGCAGGAGTTGATGATTTTGGTTTGGGATTGCTTTTGCAGAAAAAACAAATTAAAAAAATGATTTCATCGTATGTTGGTGAAAATGCTGAGTTCGAACGTCAGATGCTTTCAGGAGAACTTGAAGTTGAGTTGACTCCGCAAGGCACTTTGGCAGAACGTTGTCGCGCAGCTCAGGCTGGAATTCCGGCTTTCTTTACACCGGCAGGTTACGGAACCGAAGTTGCAGAAGGAAAAGAAGTTCGTGAGTTCAACGGAAAAATGCATATTATGGAACAAGCTTTTAAAGCTGAGTTTGCCATTGTAAAAGCCTGGAAAGGTGATGAAGCCGGAAATCTCATTTTTAAAGGAACAGCCAGAAACTTTAATGCCTGTATGGCAGGAGCAGCAAAAATAACTATTGCCGAAGTCGAAGAACTGGTTCCGGTTGGAACTCTTGATCCAAATCAAATTCATATCCCGGGAATTATGGTACAACGTATTTTTCAGGGGCAAAAATTTGAGAAAAGAATCGAGCAACGAACAGTGAGACAACGCAATTAATTAGATAATTTGATAATTAGATAATAATTTAGAATTATCTAATTGGCAAATTATCTGATTGGCACATTAATAAAATTGAGACATTAAAAATATGGCACTTAATAAAGAAGATATTGCAAAACGAATTGCAAAAGAGGTAAAAGACCGCTATTTTGTAAACTTAGGCATCGGGATTCCGACTTTGGTCGCAAATTATGTTAGAGAAGATATTGCTGTTGAATTTCAGAGTGAAAATGGTGTTCTGGGTATGGGACCTTTTCCGTTTGCAGGAGAAGAAGATGCTGATATTATCAACGCCGGTAAACAAACCATTACAACATTGCCGGGAGCCAGCTTTTTTGATTCGGCTTTTAGTTTCGGGATGATTCGCAGCCAAAAAGTAGATCTGACGATTCTGGGAGCAATGGAAGTTTCTGAAAACGGAGATATCGCCAACTGGAAAATTCCGGGCAAAATGGTAAAAGGAATGGGAGGTGCAATGGATTTGGTGGCTTCTGCCGAAAACATCATCGTGGCCATGATGCACGTAAACAAAGCAGGTGAATCAAAAATCCTGAAAAAATGTACTTTGCCCTTAACAGGTGTAGGCTGTGTTAAAAAGGTTGTAACGGAGTTGGCTGTTCTCGAAGTAACCGAAAAAGGGTTTAAGCTCTTAGAAAGAGCGCCAGGTATTTCTGTAGAGCATATTATTGCTTCAACAGAAGCTGATTTGATTATTGAAGGAAATATTCCGGAGATGGATATTAGCTAAAAAAAATATTTTTCATCAAAAACCTGTCAAGGCTAGCTTTTAAAAGGGCTGGCCTTTTTTGTAGGAATAAATTAAAGATTTTGTTAATGTTTATTTATGTAATCAAATCAGGATGAGTGCCCGTTTTTGCTCATAATTCTTTATAAATCAATGGAATAATTATTTTTTAAGCCGTTTTCTTACGAAATCATTATGGTTTGTTAAATAAAATTGATTTTTACATAAAAAGTGTTGTATTTTATCGATTAAAGGCAAAATTCATCGATTATATAACGTAAATAAAATACTTTTATCTTAAAATAGAGTATTTACTTACGTTTAGTATTCTGTTTGTAATCCATTTAACCAAACTTAAATACCACATTATTATGGAAAGAAAATTACCTAAAATTATGGCGTCGGCCGTTGTTATTCTTACATTTTCAGTATCAGGATTTGCCCAAAACACAGACAAGAGGGTTAGTCAGAAAAGTGTATCCGAAAACGGACAACCAAGTTTAATCACCTTTAGTGATAAATCTACTTACAAAGGAACAGATTACAATACCGTTTTTAAGGAGCAACTGGGTTTAAAAGACAATCAGTCTTTTTCAAAAGTTAAAATAGAATCTGATAAGGAAGGTTTTACGCATGAAAAATTTCAGTTGTATGAACAAGGAATTAAAGTAGAATTTGCCAATTATACACTACATTCAAAAGAAGGCAAACTCGTTTCGATGAACGGAGAATTTTATGCTCTTCAAAATGTAAAAATAACCCCAAAACTATCAAATGAGGCAGCTTTCGCCAAAGCTATTGCCCATACAGGAGCAAAACAGTATTTATGGGAAACACCCGAAGATGCTGCCGCAATGAATTACGAAAAACCCAAAGGAGAATTAGTCTTACTTCCGGATATGGAAGAGCAGGGACAAGATAGAAAATCAGATAAAGTACGACTGGCTTATAAGTTTGATATTTATGCCACTAATCCGCTTAGTCGTGGCGATCTTTATATTGATGCCGAAACCGGAAAAGTTCTGTTTTATAATGCCACAATTAAACACCTTGGAGAATATAGTCACGGAGGTAAATTAAAATCGGCTAAGATAAATCCGGTAAATGAAAAAGAAACAGTTAATTCGAAAGCCGCTATAGTTGCAGCAAATGCAGCAACACGTTATAGCGGAACACAGGTAATACAAACTACTCTAAGTGGTTCATCTTATATTCTTGCAGATGCAACAAGAGGTTTGGGGATTAATACCTACAACATGAAGAAAGGAACAAGTTATACTGCCGCTGTAAATTTTACAGATGCTGATAATAACTGGACAGCAGCAGAATATAATAATACCAACAAAGATAATGGTGCACTGGATGCTCATTGGGGAGCTGAAAAAACATATGATTATTGGTCTGCAGTACATGGTAGAAATAGTTATGATAACGCTGGAGCAATCATAAAAAGCTATGTACATTACAGCAGTGCATATGATAATGCATACTGGAATGGCAGCGTAATGACCTACGGAGACGGAAGCGGAACTTATTTTGACATCTTAACTGCTATTGATGTAGCAGGACACGAAATAGGACATGCCGTTTGTACCTATACAGCAAACTTAGCTTATCAAAAAGAATCCGGGGCGATGAATGAAGCCTTTTCTGATATTTGGGGAGCATGTATTGAGTATAATGCTGCACCTACAAAATCTACCTGGCTAATTGGGGAAGATATCGAAAGAAGATCAGGACATCTTGCTTTGCGTTCTATGAGTAATCCAAAATCTGAAGGACAACCGGATACTTATGGAGGAACAAATTGGGTTAATGTAAGTTGTACTCCAACGAGCAGTAATGATTATTGTGGAGTTCATACCAATTCAGGTGTTTTAAATCACTGGTTTTATATTTTATCTGTGGGTAAGTCCGGAACAAATGATATCGGAAGTGCTTATAACGTAACAGGTATTACGATCGAAAAAGCCGCAAAAATTGCTTATCGTTTAGAGAGTGTGTATTTAACTGCAAACTCTACTTATGCCAACGCAAGAACTTCAGGAATACAATCTGCCATAGATTTGTATGGAGCAGGTTCTGCTGAAGTGATTGCCACAACCAATGCATTTTATGCAGTAGGAATTGGTGCTGCCTATTCAGGATCAACGGATACTGTTGCACCAACAGCCCCAACAAGTCTTGCTGCTTCTGGTACCACAGGAACAACTACTAATTTAACATGGACAGCTTCTACAGATAATGTGGCTGTAACAGGATATGATATATACCAGGGAACAACATTAAAAGGTTCGTCTACAGCTACCAATTATACCGTAACAGGTTTAACGGCTTTAACAGCGTATAGTTTTACTGTAAAAGCCAAAGATGCTGCAGGAAATGTTTCGGCGGCAAGTAATACTGTAAATGTTACGACTACAGCTGCTACAGTAACATATTGTACTTCTCAGGGTAATAGTGCTGCAGATGAGAGAATTGGTAAAGTTGTATTAGGAACAATCAATAACACATCAACCGGAACAACGGGTTATGAAAATTATACTGCAATTTCGACCAATGCAACAAGAGGAACTGCCTATACCATTACGATTACCCCAAGTTGGACTTCATCTGTTTATAGCGAAGGATATGCTGTTTTTATAGATTATAATCAGGATGGTGATTTTGCAGACTCTGGCGAAACGGTTTGGACAAAAGCTACTTCTACAACAACTCCTGTATCAGGAACCATCACAATTCCGGCAACGGCAACTCTGGGAACAACAAGACTAAGAGTTTCTATGAAATACAACGGGATTCCAACATCTTGTGAAAGTTTTTCTTATGGACAAGTCGAAGATTATTCTATAAACATTACAGCTTCAGGAGCAATTGTAAACGAAGAAATTGTTGCTGGTTTATTGGAAACAACCGAAAATTCAGGTTTTGCATTATATCCAAACCCGGTAGCAGACGAACTAAATGTTTCTTTTTTAAACAATACCGGATATACGTTTAGAATTATAAATACATTAGGTCAGCAAATTAGCACGGGAGAACTTTCCGGAAACCCTATTGACGTTAGTGCATTAAACACCGGAATCTATATTATCGAATTAAATAATGGTGCTAAAAGAATCATTAAGAAATTCGCCAAAAAATAAGAATAGAGTTGGAACAAAAAGTAAAAACCGCCCAGTGGGCGGTTTTTTATTAAAACTATGCGGCTTATCCAGTTTTTTATGTAATCTTCGAACGTTAAAATAAGCTTAACGCTGCGATAGAAAAAATTACAAATTAAAAGAAGCTCCTAAACTAAAAGTAGCCTGATTGTTTAAATGATCAAATACACCATCGTTGCTGCCATATTTTGCAATAGGGAAACCAATTTCTGTGAAAACACCAAATCCGTCAGTAAAAAAGTAACGACCACCTACATGTCCTCCAAAATTGTGTAAACCTAAACTTAGACCCGGATAAACGTCTAATTGTTTTACACCTATAACGCTGCTTAAATTAGCATTGATTCTTGCTTTTGCATCAAAACGATCTTTAAATTCCGGTTTGTAATCATTATAAAAAGTTGAACCATTATGGTAAAAACCATTAAAATTATCTACACCAAGTAAATAATTAGCAACAAATCCAAAAGAGAAGTTTTCTCCCAAACCAAAATCTACAGATCCCTGAATTCCTGAGCCACCATCCTGAAGATTAGCACCAACGTTTACTTTTATATCGCCTTTTCCTGTAAATGCCTGTTGAGCCTGAGTAAAACCGAATGATACTAAAAACAAAAATGTAATAACCTTTTTCATAAACTTAAATATTAATTATATTGGATTGCAAATTTAACTTTTTAGATATTAATTCCTACCTTTTTCATCAGAATACAATTCGTTTAATGGATCGCTTTGCCAGAATTCCTTGGTATTAATATCCATAATAGTCAAAGGTCCCTTAAAAGCAGCACCCGTATCGACATTCCACACGCAGGCTTTATTTACCGGAACCGTTTGTCCAATTCGGGTAACAGGAGTGTGGCCAATATAAATTTCTTTGTAAACTGTAAAACGTTTAGGATAATATAAATCGTCTGGTTTTAAGTTTGGATCAAGTGCAAGTGCAGATTCCCAAAGTGTTCTGTCCCAGTAAAATAATTTTGGGAAATACTCCCAAACTACACCGTTCAAATTAGTAAATCCGGCATGTACAAAAAGACGGTTTTCATCATCAAGATAATAATCTTTCAGTGATTCGAAAAAAGCAATATGTTCTTTTTTTCTTTCGGCAGAAAGTTTAGAATATCCTTCAACAGTTGCTTTTCCACCATGTTTGTACCACATTTCTTCATCAAAGTCTTCATGTCTGTTTTCGAGCCAGTCTAAAGTTAACTGATCATGGTTTCCTCTAATGCAAATGCAGTTTTGTTTGACCTTTAAGTCAATTAGATAGTCAATTACTTCTGCCGAGTGGCTCCAGCCATCAACATAATCGCCTAAAAATATAAGAGTATCTTGTGTGGTAACTTCAGCTTTTTTCAGCACTTGTTCAAGAGCGAGTAATCCACCGTGTATGTCGCCTATAACAAATGTTCGCATTTTATTTTTTTTATGTAGGATTACAAAAATAAAGAAAATGATTTATTTAAAATCTATAAGTTTGTAATCTTTGCAAAATGCAAATTAATTTTGATCGTGGATTTACGAAATAAAAATTAAAAAATTAATATTAAAACCCAAAAAAACAAACATGAAAAAATATCTAATGATTTTCTTTTTTCTTCTGACATTAGGAGCCTATTCTCAACAACTTACTTATAAAAGTGGAGGAAATGTTTATAATTCTGAAAACAAAAAAATTCCCACGGTTGAAGTCCGAAATTTATTAGCGGAGAATACAGAAGCTTTGGCACTTTACAATGCAGGAAGAACTAAAAAAACATGGGGGAATGTTTTGTTTTATGGTGGTTTAGGACTTGTTGCCACAAACCTGATCGTCGCCATGAATACTGATAATATCACATCTACTTCAGGAACTATAAATTACAACAATGGCTCTGGCTCAAACCCAGTTGTAGGTTACGCATCGGCACAATCAAAACCAGCAAATATGACGGCAGCTATTATTGGAGGTGCTTTTATACTTGCCTCGATACCCATAAAAATTGGTTATACAAAAAAAGTAAAATCTGCTGTTGAAAAATATAATGGCAGTGTAGCTGATACTTACCAACCCGCATCCACAACTACTTTGCTAGCCGGGACAAATCAAATAGGAATTAGAATAGAATTTTAAATGGTTTTGTATCAACAAGATACTTTAAAAGCTACGGTCTGAAAACTGTAGCTTTTTTTATGATTTGTTTTGGATGATTTAGTTGCACATTTTTAAAAATTGATACTATTTATAACTATTAGAAGGGCTCTAGTTATCACTTTCCTGTTTAAATTTGCATAATGTCAGATTCGCCAACATATCGAAAAATTATTCATATTGATATGGATGCTTTTTATGCTTCGGTAGAGCAGATGGATAATCCTGCTTTGCGTGGAAAACCTGTTGCTGTTGGTGGTTCAGAAAATAGAGGAGTGGTTGCGGCAGCAAGTTATGAAGCCAGAAAATTTGGAGTTCGTAGTGCCATAAGTGGTCTTTTGGCTAAAAAATACTGTCCCGAAATTATTTTTGTACGTCCGAGGTTTGATCGCTATAAAGAGATTTCGAGTAAAATTCATAAAATTTTTCACGACTATACAGATTTGGTTGAGCCGCTTTCGCTTGACGAAGCTTACCTTGACGTTACTCAAAATAAAAAAGGGAATCCAAGCGCAAGTTTATTAGCACAGGAAATCCGGTCCCGAATCTTTAATGAAGTTGGACTTACGGCTTCGGCGGGAATTTCGATCAATAAATTTGTAGCAAAAATTGCCAGTGATTACAATAAGCCAAACGGCCAAAAAACAGTAAATCCTGATGAGGTATTGGCTTTTCTCGAAGAATTACCCATCCGCAAGTTTTATGGTGTTGGAAAAGTAACAACAGAGAAAATGTATCAATTAGGCATTTTTACCGGAACAGATCTTAAAAGTAAATCGTTGGAATTTTTAGAGAAACATTTCGGGAAATCCGGAGCTTTTTATTATAACGTAGTTCGTGGTGTTCATAATAGCGAAGTAAAATCACATCGTATAACCAAGTCAGTAGCAGCAGAACATACTTTCGATGTCAATTTATCTTCGGAGATTTTTATGTTGGAACAATTAGACAGGATTGCAACTTCGTTAGAAAAACGATTAAAAAAATATAATATTTCGGGAAAAACTGTTACGCTCAAAATCAAATACAGCGATTTTACCCAGCAAACAAGAAGTAAAACATTGCCTTATTTTATTTCAGATAAAAGCCTGATTCTTGAAACAGTAGAAGAATTATTGTATCAGGAAAAAATGAAAGACTCGGTTCGATTGCTCGGAATTTCTCTTAATAATTTGAATACAGAGGAGAAAAAGACAGTTGTCGTGCAGCTAAAGTTTTCCTTTTAATTTGATTAAACTATGATTAAATCACAAGATTTGTATTTTTGTGAAGAATTTTCTCTCTACCTTTGAGAGAAAAGAATATAATACGACTCATAATGAAAACTAATAAATCTGAGGAGATTTCTAATCGTAATTCGGTTCCAATTTTGGCCTGGGATTTTCATTGTGAATATGTGCGGGAATTAAAAGCGGTTTTGACAGATTTAAAGAAAGTGAAAAAAATTTCGCATCAGTTTACCTGGAACGAAGAAAACCTGGCCATTGAAGAACGATTGAGGAATGACGTTGTCCTGGTAACAGATTTGGATTTAAAAATTGTTTTTGCTTCTAACGGAATTAAAAGAATGACAGGATACTCAGAAGAAGAGATTCTGGGAAAAACACCAAAGATGTTTCAGGGACCGGCAACATCCAAAACCGTTCTGAAAGAAATCAGAGAAGCAATTAAACGACAAGTTCCTTTTGAGAAAACGATAGAAAATTACAGAAAAGACGGCAGAACCTACAAATGTAAAATCACGAGTTCTCCCGTTTTTAATCTAAAAGGAAAAATTACACATTTTATAGCCTTTGAAAGAGATTTAAGCGCCTGATGTTGATATTTGCTGTAAAAGCTACAGAAACAAAATGTAATTATATTTGCAAAAATAAAAACCGCCCAAACAGGCGGTTTTATTATTAAAAAACATTGTATCTTTCTGCCTTGTGGCAAAAAACGGTACAATTTATAGATTCTCAAAGAAGTCATTTCCTTTATCATCTGTAATGATAAATGCAGGGAAATCTTTTACGGTAATTTTACGAACAGCTTCCATTCCTAATTCTTCAAAATCTACAACTTCAACTTTCAGGATATTATCCTGTGCTAAAATTGCTGCTGGTCCGCCAATAGATCCTAGATAGAATCCACCGTATTTTTTGCAGGCATCTGTAACTTGTTTAGTACGGTTTCCTTTGGCTAACATAATCATACTTCCGCCATGTTTTTGAAATTCGTCCACATAAACGTCCATACGTCCTGCAGTTGTTGGTCCAAAACTTCCTGAGGGCATTCCTTCCGGAGTTTTAGCTGGTCCTGCATAATAAACCGGATGATTTTTAAAGTATTCCGGCATTGGTTTTCCTGCTTCAAGCATTTCCATGATTTTTGCATGTGCAATATCACGGGCAACAATTACAGTTCCGTTTAATTTTAAACGTGTTTTAATTGGGTATTGTGATAATTTTGCCAACATATCTGCCATTGGCTGGTTTAAGTCGATTTCTACAGGCGCTTCTAAATGTGGCGCTGTTTCTGGTAAAAATTGTTTTGGATTAACTTCTAATTGTTCAACAAAGATTCCGTCTTTAGTGATTTTTCCTTTGATATTTCTGTCAGCAGAACAAGAAACGCCTAATCCAACCGGACATGAAGCTGCGTGACGCGGTAAACGAATTACACGTACATCATGCGTAAAATATTTACCGCCAAACTGAGCACCAATAGCGCTTTCCTGGCAAATTTGCTGTACTTTTTGTTCCCATTCCAAATCACGAAATGCCTGACCAGCCATATTTCCTGAAGTTGGCAAATGATCATAATATCCTGCTGATGCTTTTTTAACTGCACTTAAGTTCGCTTCGGCAGAAGTTCCGCCAATAACTAAAGCTAAGTGATATGGAGGGCAAGCAGACGTTCCTAAATCTTTAATTTTGGTACGAATAAAAGCATCCAGAGATTTTTCATTCAGCAAAGATTTTGTTTGCTGATATAAGTAGGTTTTATTCGCAGATCCTCCACCTTTTGCCATAAATAAAAACTCGTACGAAGCTCCTTTTTTAGCATAAATATCAACTTGAGCCGGAAGATTAGAGCCAGAATTCTTTTCTTCAAACATCGAGATCGGTACAATCTGTGAATAACGTAAGTTACGTTTTTGATAAGTATTAAAAATTCCTCTGCTTAGCCATTCTGCATCATCAACACCTGTATAGATGTTTTCTCCTTTTTTAGCCATTACAATTGCTGTTCCGGTATCCTGACAGCTTGGTAACTGACCTTCGGCAGCAACAGAAGCATTCTGCAATAAATTATAAGCCACAAAACGATCGTTATCTGTAGCCTCCGGGTCGTCAAGAATTTTTCTTAATTTTTGTAAATGTGTTGTTCTTAACATGAACGAAACATCTGTTAAGGCTTCTTCGGCCAGTAATTCTAATCCTTTTGGATCAACCGTTAAAACTTCACGTTCTCCAAATTGTTCTACTTTCACAAAATCAGAAGTAATTTTGCGGTACTGTGTATCATCCTTTAAAATAGGATAAGGGTCTTGGTATATAAAATCAATCATTGCTTTGTTTTTTACAAAGTTAGAAATTATTTACCTAAGAAAGAATTTGAATAAGGGCTGTTTTGGGAGTTTATTTCATACGATGAAACGCGTCAAAAGACATTTTTTTCTCAAAATAAGTCTTGTTTTTTGTTGAGGCCAATTGCTTTTTCCATTGATTTCCGTTCAGGCGAAAAACAATTGAATCCGAGTGTGAAACAGTACCCATATTTTCATCGTCATCTTCCGGTTCAAAGGAAACGGTTTTGCAATAAAAAGATTCCGGATTTGATTTTGATGTTGAATTTTCAAACTGAATCCAACTTCCCCAACCACCGTCAGACATAGAATACCATTCATGAACAAGTTGTAAATCGCTGTTTTTTAAATAAAACAAATAGTTGTTTTGTGTATAACCACAGGCAGGATATCCAAAACGGATTTGTATGAAATTTGAATTTTTGGCTGTAGCCGAAGTTAATCCGTAAGAAGCAACCCATTCTGAGCCTTTTTGAATTCCTTTTATTGTGATTTTTGAATCGGCAGTTTTAGTTTTATTCAAATAAAAATCTAGTCGGTATTTTGCAGTTACCATACTGTCTTGATCTGCTTTTTGATCTACTAAATGTGCTAGTATAAAAGAATCCTTGGATATGGTTTCATCTTCAGAAATCGAAATGGTATCTGTTTTTAAAAAATGTTCTTTTACAGCAGCTGTTTCTGTTTTAGATTCTGGAGCAGCATTTGTAATTTGAGGCTCAGATTTTGGTTTCTGACAAGCAATCAAAAGCAATAAATATAAAAAGGTTTGTGCTTTCATTATTTTTTCAATGTTTATTTTTCGATTGTTCATAATTTCAACGGATTAAAATTCGTTGCTACAAGATGAGTTGTTCCGGGCGAACTTTTAAAATGAGCGATCGGCTCGACACATATTATGAGGCTGGACTTCAGTCCGGTTTACAAAAGTTTTAATACCTAATCATATTAAGTTTTCAAAAACATGTCTTTGATCAAATTTGATATTGAATTTTTCCAAAAAGGAAAAATATTCATCTTTAAAGTTTTGTTTTTTATGATGTTCTTCCTGATTTTTGATGTATTTATAAACAGCATCAATATGTGATTGACTGTACGAAAAAACACCATAACCTTCCTGCCATTCAAATTTGAAATTTGTTAATTGATTATCATTAATATATTTTGATGATTTTCCTTTTACAATTTTCATTACTTCAGAAATAGAAATACTTGGTTTTAGACCAAAAAAGCAATGAACATGATCTTCTGTTCCATTTACAATTATTGTTTTACATCCTGTTTCATTAATTAAATTTCCAATTACACTTAATATTTTTAACTTGTATTCACTAGTTATAAGTGCCTCTCTGTATTTCACTGCAAAAACTGCTTGAATATAAACCTGATGGTATGTATTTGCCATTATTTTGATATTTACAACGATAAAAAACGTTGCAATAATACAAAATATTCCTACATATTTTAAACTGGACTGAAGTCCAGCTCTACAAGATAGTTCGTTCCTTTGGAACTTTCACATGAACCAGAGGTTCAAAGCATGTTTTAGGGCTGGACTTTAGAAATTGTGCTGAAGTCCAGCTCTACAAGATAGTCCATTCCTTCGGAATTTTCACAAAAACCAGAGGTTCAAAGCATGTTTTAGGCTGGACTTTAGAAACTGGACTGAAGTCCAGCTCTACAAGATAGTTCGTTCCTTTGGAACTTTCACAAGAACCAGAGGTTCAAAGCATGTTTTAGGGCTGGACTTTCGGAATTTTCACAAGAACCAGAGGTTCAAAACATATTGTAGGGCTGGACTTTAGTCCAGTCTTAATTCGTTTTAAATAGATGAGCATTAAAAAAACCATGTAGCGACAAAAATCGCCGTAATAACACAAATTAAGTCAACCAAAAGCATGGTACCTAAAGCATAGCGGGTATTTTTGATATTTACAGAACCAAAGTAAACCGCAATTACATAAAAAGTACTTTCGGCACTACATTGAAAAATGCTGCTCAGTCTTGCCGTTAAAGAATCTGCTCCGAAGGTATTCATCGAATCAATTAAAAATCCTCGGGATCCTGCAGAACTAAAAGGACGAAGCATCGCTACAGGTAATGCATTTGTGATTTCTTTGCTTACTCCCAAATTGGAGAAAACAAATGCAATTCCGTCGCTTATAATTTCAAACAAACCACTGTTTCTGAATAAAGAAATAGCGACTAACATTCCCAAGACATAAGGAAAAATAGTAACTCCTGTTTTGACTCCATTATTAGCGCCTACTACAAAAGTTTCAAAAACGGTTGTATTGGCATCAGTGAATTTTTTTTCATGTATGAATGAAAAAATCAGTGTAAACGCAATTATAGCAAGTAATATTAAGCCGGAAAGATTAGAAGTAAAGTAGTTTTTTCCAATTAAATCCAAATGATTGACATACATCAACAAACCAACAATTGCCGCGATTAATCCCATCAGGGCAATAAGAAGCGAAGCACTTTTGAAATTGATTTTTTGTTTAATTCCTACAATTAGAAAAGCCGCAATCGTACCAATGAAAGAAGTAATGATACAAGGCAGCATAACATCCGCAGGATTACTGGCATTTGCAGCAGCTCTATACCCAATAATAGAAGTTGCAATTAATGTTAAACCCGAAGCATGAAGACACATAAACATGATTTGAGCATCACTGGCTTTGTCTTTGTCGGGATTTATTTCCTGTAAACTTTCCATGGCCTTAAGTCCAAATGGAGTTGCGGCCGAATCTAATCCAAGGAAATTGGCCGCAAAATTTAAAGTCATGTACGATATAGAAGGGTGATTTTTAGGAATACTAGGAAACACCTTTACAAATACCGGACTTAGTGCTTTGGCCAGATTTCCGGATGCTCCTGAAATAATTAAAAGTTCCATTAACCCACAGAAAAAAGCCAGATAAGCCATAAGTGGCAGAATTAAATCGAGCAAAGTAGTTTTGCAGGTAGGCAATAAACCATCAGATTTTTGAACACCACTAAAAACTTTTACCGTTTTGTTTTTGTAAACATAAGTCGTATCAGCATTTAGTGTGTCACGATTGATAATCATGGTTTGGTTAGGCGCTTTTTTAATACTGTCCTTGATAAATGCCGGAAGTTGCTCAATATATTTTTCGGATACTAAAACAGGATCGTCTTTTTTGCCATTCAAAATAGAATCAATAGTGTAAGTGTTGGCAGTAAATAAACTGACTACAATAAAGAAAATTGAAGAAATAAAAATAACTAACCAAAATCTGCTTAATACCATAATACTATTTTTTTGTAAATGTAATTATTTAGCCATAATATGCACAAAGATTTTGTTATCGAAACGGGAAGTATTTCTAAGAAAATGTAATTTTTCACTGAAATTTAAATTATTCAATAATCACTTTAGTCTCTAAATAGTTCTGAAAAGCGGTGATACCTTCGAACAGGATTTCTTTTTTAGCACTTTCAGTTTCATTAAAAAACTGCGTTTCGATTTTAGTATGATCTTTTTTAATAGTTCGTTTCCATGTTCCGATTACCTTTCCGTTTTCGAGAATAATGGGTTTAAAAATTCCATTATTAGTAAAAGCTTTGGATTGATGCTCCTGTAAAATAGAAGCTTCACGTGTTTTGTATGAAATTAAGATTTCATCAAATGCCGGAAGAAAATGTACGCTTTCGCGGAAGTTTTTTTCATCAGTAAAATCATTTCCAAACCAATACATCTGATTGTCAATCTCAATAGAATTTAATTGCAACTCAATTGCATTAATAGCGATTTTGCAGGTTGTTGGAGAAAAACCGGACCACCACGAAAAGTCAAGTAACGTTGCTGGGCCGTGGCTTTCGAAATAACGTTTCGCTAATTTGGCCAAAGCTTCGTCTTTTGCTAATTTCGTTTTGGGTTTAGAAACGCGTTCTTCAAGTAATGCATATGTAATTTGTTTACCTTTCATTTTTCCGTTACAAACTAAGCCATCCAATTCAGCATTCATCATAATGGCGGCACTCAAAAAATCTTCGGCTGATGTTTTTTTGATATTGAGTTCCTGCATGATTTCATCACGTGTTAAATGCTGATTTCCTGCCAGCAGTTTTTCGATAGAAGCATTTAGCTGATCCAGTTTTTTGGCATCATAACCATATTTTTTGGCGGCAGAAGCAGTGAATTTTTTTACTTGCGGTGCCGAAAGATTCAACATCCAATAAATATCTTCAGCCGAAACAAAATGCCAGGTTGGCCGCAAAATATGTGTTCGGATGATTTCTCCAGAATTTATAGCTTCTTCTATTGTCTTTTCGGTAGCATCGCAACGAGAACCAATCGCCCATTTTGCCATTGCATAATCCTGAGCCTGCATTGCTCCCAGATGCAGTACAATTTCTTGTGCTGAAACGGGATTTGGTTTATACAATTTTTGTGAAACAAGGCGATGATGTGAAATTTCCTGATGTGTCATAATCATTAAACCATATTAGTGTATAAGTAAATTTAAATTTTCGGTCTCAGATCTAAGGGTCGGGTTTTGCAGCTCTGTATCTTTGCGCTTAAAACTTATACATGAATTATTTCCTCATCAATCAATAGATCTTCACGGCGTAAACGCAGGAAAATCTGAGCGACAGCAATTGTGTCTTTTTCGCAATAGGTTATAATTCGGTCAATATCTTTTTCGACATAAAAAACATGCGCCACCTGACTGCCGTCGATATCACCTTTTGGAGAAGGAACGCCCAGAATTTTTGTCAGTAATTTTAAAGAGGTAAAATGCTTGTAATCGCCAAACTTCCATAATTCTAAAGTATCAAGATGTGCAATTTCCCAGGGCTTTTTACCAAATAGATTCAGTTTATCCGGAATCGCAATCTGATTAATAATCATTCGGCGTGCGATGAACGGAATATCAAATTCTTTTGCGTTATGTCCGCATAAAAGGTGTTGTGGCTGATTGAAGTGATTATTGAGCAGGTTATTGAAATCCTTCAAAATCTTTTTTTCTTCTCCAAAAAAAGAAGTAACTCTAAAATTTCGAACATCCCCTTTTATCGTAAAATACCCGACAGAAATGCAAATAATTTTTCCAAATTCGGCCCAAATACCGGCGCGGTCATAAAATTCTTCGGGAGTAAAATCGTCTTTTCGCTGATATTGCGTTTTTAAGTCCCAAAGCGATTGCATTTCTGGATCAAGCAAGTTAAAATTTTCTTCTTCCGGAACGGTTTCGATATCGAGAAAGAGAATGTTATTAAGGTTTATTTTTTCAATCATAGTTTTTGCAGTGATTTTGTCACAAGTAGCACCAATTTTTTATCCATATAAATGTACACAAATTTGATTTTTATCAGCTATGAAATTTATAAAATGAATGATTTTTCTTAATTAAAATTAAAATTAAAATTAAAATTAAAATTAAAATTAAAATTAAAATTAAAATTAAAATTAAAATTAAAATTAAAATTAAAAATAATCAATAAATAATAAAATTAGAAAATAACAAAATAACAAAATAACAAATTAGGGATTAACTTTCTTTAAAATAAGCTTTGTTGCGTACTTGGATTTTCATGTTCCAATAGCCATTTTTTGCGGGACAAACCTCCGGCATAACCGGTTAAAGAACCATTTGTACCAATAACCCGATGGCAAGGAACCACAATCCATAACGGATTTTTACCATTGGCAGAAGCCACAGCCCGAATCGCTTTAATATCGCCCAATTTTTTGGTTTGATCCATATAACTAACCGTTTTTCCATATGGAATTTCTAAAAGAGATTTCCATACTTTTTGCTGAAATTCAGTTCCTTTTGGATTTAGTTTTAAATCGAAATTGGTTCTTTTTCCCTCAAAATATTCTTTAAGTTGCAAAACGGCTTCTTTTAAAACTTTCGGAATTGCCGGAGATACTTCATTAGTACCAACATCCGAAACCGAAATTATAGCAATACCATCTTTATCTCCAACAATTTTGGTGATTCCTAAAGGTGAATTGATGAATACTGTTTCCATAGTTTTTTTAACCGCAAAAGGGCAAAGGTTTATCGCAAAGTTCGCAAAGTTTTTTAAAACCCTGTAAGTTATTTAAGTTTTTGCTTTGCTAACGTTATTATCATGCTGAATGAAACTGAAAACGGCTACAAGTTACCTGACATTTGAAATTCTAATAACCTTCTAAATCAAACTTATAATTTAAAGAGCTTTCAACCTTTTTGCTCGAAATAATTTTTTTGATATTCGACTTTTTAGTACTAAACTTCGGTAAAATCAAATTCAGCTCGTTGGCTTTTTGCGTATAATATTCCTCTCTTGTGGGATGAAAAGGAGCAGCGGCATTAAAAACTTCATTCCATTTTGATTGATTTATAATTTCTTCAATGATTCTGATGCAATCGTTTTGATGAATTAAGTTTACCGGAGCATCCGGATTTTCGAGGTTTTCTTTTCCAGACAGAAACTTTACCGGATGACGATCTTCACCAATTAATCCGCCGAAACGTAAAATGGTTGTTTCGAAATTTTGGTTTTTTTGTAAAAAGGCTTCTGCTAAAAGCAATTGTTTGCCGCTTTCGGTTTCCGGATTTGGAAAGGTTTCTTCTGTAATTATCTCGTTTTCATCTCCATAAACAGAGGTTGAACTCACAAAAAGAACTTTTTTTATCGTTGATTTTTCTATAAACGGAATTAAGTTTTCGATTTTCTCTACAAAAATCTTTCTTGAAGAATCCCCATTATTACCTCGTAATTTTGGCGGAATATCGATAATCAGGATTTCGCTTTTTTGTAAAAAGGAATTTATGCTTTCTGAAATACTTTCGCTTTCAAGCGTAACCAAAAACGGATTTATTCTGCTATTTTCTAAAATAGAAAGTTTGTTTTGAGAAGTTGTGGAGCCATTTACTGAATTTCCTTTTTCGATTAGTTTTTTCGCCAAAGGCAATCCCAGCCAGCCACAGCCCAATATGCTTATTTGTGTCATTTGTTTTAAGGTTCAGAGGAGTAAAGGTACAAAGTTATAAATCCTTCTTCATTACGTTTTCGCTCCTGATCTTGAGATTAAATTATTACAAATCTAATTTAAAACGCACTTTATCCTTTCCTTTTCCGCCCATTCTATTGTAGAATTTAATTGTTCTTTCGTTAAACTGAGATGTTTGCCACTGAATGTTGATGCAGTTTTACTCTTTACCAATTTGTTTCAGTTTTTCGATTAAGATCTGACCAATTCCAAAACTTCAGGCTTCTTTCTCCAGAAACAAACATCGATATAGATAAACATTGCTGCTTCTCAGGTCGAAAAATCAAAAGTCTCCTTAAATTATATTTTTAAGATTCAATCACGTTTTTTAAAATCTGAATAATGGGGCTTTCTTCACCTTTAGGCTCTTCCTGAACGGCTCCCGGACGATTGTCTTCCTGAATTATTTCGAGCTTAACTTTATTATTTTCTTCGGATAAAACATAGCTCATTATGAAATAATTCTCGGGTTTGTCTTCTAATTCCGGTCTTGGAAAAAACAATGAATATTTGACTTTCTGGTTTGGAATAACTTCAAGAATAGTTCCCCATTGCTCAAAAACCTGACCTTCCCATTCATTTCGAAATCGTATTTCGCTACCGGTTTTCCAATTTGTAATTAAATCACTTCCATATTGCCATTGTTTGACTAATTCTGGTTGTGTTAGTGTGTTCCAGACTTTTTCTATTGGAGCGTTCAAAAATACAGTAGTGATGTTTGTTGCCATTTTATTCTATGTTGATGTTATTTTCTGCTGCAATTTTCCTGAAGATTTCTTCTTTGTTTTCTTTCTTCATTTTTTGATAAATAGCCTCCATTAAGGTTTCGGTATCTTTTACATAATCTGATTTGTCAATGGTATAAATCCGATGAGCCTTAAAAATTTGATCCAGCGCTTTTTCGTCTTCGTTGAGAGCCATATAGTTTTTTCCGACTCCAAAATAACCTTCGGCATTATTAGGCTGATATTTTATGAGTTTTTCATAATATTCAATAGCTGTTTTATACTCTGATTTAAGGGTGTAAATTACACCAATATTCATTAAGGCATATTCGCCTTCGGGATATGCATCCAGTGATTTCTTATAATATTTTATTGCATTATCATAATCTTCCAGTTGTCTGTAGCAAACAGCGATATCATCTAGTGCCAAAACAAAGGTTGGATCTTGGTTTAATGACAATTGGAGGCTTTCGATGGCGAGCTTGTACTTTTTATCACGCATAAAATCTTTTGCAATTATATAGAAGTTTTGCGCATTTTTATTTTTAGAATCGGCATAAAAAACATCTGATCTGCTTTGTGGTGCTTTTGGCAGAACCTGAGGACAGGTTTTGCTCACTGCTTCGTCTGATTTTTGAAGCAGGCTTTTTATTCCTTCAACCGTATTAATTCCTTCTCTAACCTTGGCATCTTTATCAGTCATAATAACCTCGCTCATAGAATTGGTAAGGCAATCTCTGTATATCGTTTCGGTTATTTCTTTACTTTTTTGCAGGCAGTCGCAAGTTTTCTTTGCTATTTTTTCTTCTAAGGTTTGACTATTAGCATTGAAAAAGCTCACAATCGTTAAAAGCAGAAATATTTTCTTCATAATGGTTTGGTCTGGTTAGAACGGATCTTTTGTAAAATGATGTTATTCTTGTTTAACAGCTGGTTTTAAACTGTCTTTTACAGTAGTTTGGGTATCTTTTACTACCGCTGCAGGTGTTAAAGCAGCCGCAGGCGCTGTATATCTGTTTATTTTTTCCTGAATTAAAACGGCGTCATTCAAAACAAAAGGAGTTGGCATCATCCAGTCGCTTCGTGGTTTTACTTTAAGTAGCGGATTTGACATTAAGTCAAAAGAGCTTTCTATTAAATCCATATCAAAAACAGACGATTTGTTGATATAAAAATCCATTACAAGCGGTTCATTAGCTACAACATAGTAGCATAAGATTTTCATGCCTTCACGTTCTAATCGATTCCCCTTTTGTCCTGAAGCTGAAACTCCATTGGCTTTAAAATTAAAGAATGTCATTTTAGGATTGGCATAAATATCGTAACGGTTTACTTTTCTGTTTGGTGTGATTTTTATTTTCAAGTATCTGTTATTGCCTACAACGCTGTCTTTCAGGAAAGCAATTGTTGGTCTTGGAACATCAACCACAGGGGCGATGGCGCTGTAAGTAAATCCGGAATTGTATTTACTGGCGATTGGCAATGCATTTAATCCAACGGCTTTTTGATTTTTTTCTCCTAAATATGTTTTAGTCCACTCGTCTAAGTTTACGTCATAGGTTGTCCATACTGCAGAATTGGTGTTGGCATTATAAACATATAATAAACTGTTTGATTTTGCCTTGCCATGTTCGTAACCTGAATTATAGCCTGCATAGATAAAAAAGCCAATTGATACTGCAAAAAAGAACATTGTCCAGGCTCCTTTTTTAAAGAAGTTTCCAAATATCGGGAGTAATAATCCAAAAAGTAAAACCGTTAAAATGGCGCTTCCAAAAAGAATTTTAAGCCCTAACCCAATTGGGAACATGACAATAAATGGCGCTATAATAACCAGAGCAGGAATACTAAATAATAGGTTTAAACCCAGACTGTAATGTTGTGTGAGTACAAAAACACCAAATAAAAGTACTCCAAAATAAACCGGAATAATCAGGAAGCCTGCGCCGGTAAGGCTATTGGCGATAAAAGCATTAATGATGATCCAAAGCAATAAAGGAGCAACAAAGTGGTTCATTGTGATTTTTGCGTCCGAAAAATGATGATAAAAAGCAAAAGAAATGGCGATACTTAAAGTTACAAAAGCACCAATGTAAGCATGGCCATTGTAAGTAAATCCGTTAAGTAAATCTGAATATTGCGGATAGATTTGCAGAACGATTTTCCATCCTAAAAAAGTAACTAATCCGGAAATAATCAGTGATCCCAAAAGAGGAACAAAGCCTCTGAAAATTTCTCTGAATGTTATGACACGCTTGGCTTTTCCGATGAAAATAAAAAGAATCAATAAACCTAAAGCGATAATAGTCATGGGAACAACCCAGGAAAACGGATAGCTTATGAAGGAGAACGGAGCACTAAAATACACATCATCTTCTATAGAATTGGTTGCATTCAAATCTATATTCGAGAAATGCTTTAATAATGGCATCAAATAAGTTCCCTGATGCGCCAGTGTAGTTTTGTTTAAATGCTTAACATCATCCTGTTGAGTGTGATAGTTATAATGACCATCGATAAAGGCAAAATTGAATCCCTGAATATTGCCCTGTTCTCTAAAAACAGTAAGATCAGTATCGTTTGGAAGCATTTTGTAAATGCTGTACATTAATGAATTTGAAACAGGATAAGTAGCTTTTGCTTTCGAAAATTCTTTTACAAGTGCCTCGTTTCCTTTATTGGTTTCCATTAGCATATAACTTGGACCTGAGGAACCTCTGGCTTCAAAATTAATGACCAAACCAACATCTTTTGCCCAGGGATGTTTATTGACAAAAAGTGCTGCGCCATTTAAGCCTAATTCTTCGGCATCTGAAAACAGGATTATTATGTCGTTTTTATGTGGTTGTTTGGCATATAAAAAAGCACGAATTCCTTCCAGAATGGTTGCAACTCCAGATGCATCGTCGCTGGCTCCTTTGGAAAAAGAATGTGGTGCGCTGTCATAATGAGAAAGTAATAAAAGTGCTTTTGTATTGTTGGTACCTTTTATTCGGGCGAGAATGTTTTTTGATTTTACCAGAAGACCTTTATCATTTAGCGTAAAACCTTCTTGTGTCGAAGTTTCTAATCCAATGCGGTTGAGTTCGAGTTTAAGATAATTGGCTACGAGTTCATGGTTAAGAGAGCCAACATAGTGCGGTTTTTGAGCAATAATTTCAACTTGATTTAAGGCTCTTTCGGTTGAGAATTCAGCAAGGGCTTCTTCATCTTTTGAAATCCATTGTGGCATCATAGTGGCATAAATAACACCAAGAATGGCTAAAACGCATACGATGGCTAGAATTGAGGTCTGGTTTTTTTTCATGATAAATAAGTACTAAATTTCTTTTTTTACAAGCATAAAATAATCGTTGTCCAAAGATCGATATCCCTGATCATAGAGAAAATAGTAGGTATTTCCTGTTTTGGTGTGCAAGATATTGGTAAAGAAATCGAAATCAAAACCTTTATTTATCATTTTATCCCGTGTTGCTTTAGATTTTCCATCAGTGTTTAGTTCCGACAAAATACGGTAATTTTTTCGTAATTTATTGTTTACATTTCTCATGAAATTGTTACTATCTTTGTTTATTTTATTGTTGTAGGCATTTCTGCAACTATCAGAACAAAACTTTTTATCTTCTCGTCCTACAATTCTTTCAGAACACTCGAGGCATGTTTTCATGATTCAATCTTTTTAATTTCATATAAATCAGTTCTTCTGTCTTTTAAAATACGAACACTTCCGTGCTCGTGAAGCTGTTTCAGTAAATTCAAATCAACATCAACAATCAGGGTCATCTCTGTATTTGGAGTTGCTTCGGCTTTTATACCATTACTTGGAAAAGCAAAATCTGAAGGAGTAAAAACAGAAGCCTGCGCATATTGAATGTCCATATTGTTCACTTTAGGCAAGTTGCCCACGCAACCCGCAATGGCAACGTAACATTCGTTTTCGATTGCGCGTGCCTGCGAACAGTGTTTTACACGTGTGTAGGCATTTTGAGTATCGGTCAAAAATGGAACAAATAAAATATTCATTCCTTCATTGGCCAGAATTCGGGATAGTTCCGGAAATTCGACATCATAACAAATAAGAATTCCAATTTTTCCACAATCGGTATCAAAGGTTTTAAACTGAGATCCGCCTTTCATTCCCCAATGCTGTACTTCGTTTGGCGTAACGTGAATTTTGGTGTACATCTCTGAAGTTCCGTCTCTTTTGCATAAAAAACCCACATTGTATAAGTTACCACTTTCTAAAAGAGGCATACTTCCGGTAATAATATTGATGTTATAGGAAATAGCAAATTCCTGAAAGCGGTTTCGGATTGGATCAGAATATCGGGCAAGTTCACGAATAGCTTCGGCTTCAGACAAGTGATTGTAATCGGCCATTAAAGGCGCAATGAAAAGCTCCGGAAATAGAGCAAAATCACTTCCGTAACCGGAAACAACATCAATAAAAAACTCTGCCTGTTCAAAAAATTCTTCCAAATTGTTCAACTGGCGCATTTGCCATTGTACCAACCCAAGACGTATAACGCTTTTTTCGAGATTGATAAGTTTCGGGCTTTCATCATAATATACATTGTTCCATTCTAAAAGAACAGCAAATTCTTTCGATTCTTCGTCGCCTTCAAGATAATTCTTGATGATTCGCAATACATGAAAATCGTTGCTTAACTGAAAAGAGAGTACAGGATCATGTAATTCTTTGTGTTTTACTTTTTCAATATAATTTTTTGGAGTTAGCTTTTTAGCATGTTGATTGTAATTCGGAATTCTTCCGGCAAATACAATGGCTTTTAGGTTTAATTGCTCACACAATTCTTTTCGGGCATCGTATAAACGTCGGCCTAAACGCAGTCCTCTGTAATTAGGATGAATAAAAACATCTATTCCGTACAAGATTTCTCCATTAGGATTATGAGTTGAAAACGTATAATCGCCAATAATTTGTTTGTAATTATGTCTTTTGTCTACTAATTTTTCGTCGACAATAAGGGATAATGCTGAGCCAACGACTATACCGTCAACGAGAATTACCAATTGTCCTTCGGGAAATATAGAAAGTAATCTTTTAATATCATCTGATCTCCAATACGAGTTGGCCATTTCTGGGTACGATTCGACCATTGAATTTTTCAATTGTTGATAATCATCGAACTCTAAATTTCGTAACTCAACTTTTTTAATTTGTGTCTGCATATCGTAAGGTTTATCTCAAATATACAAAATAAGTTATCCATTTACAAACGCTTACAAATAATTACAACCGAAAGTAAATAGTTGGTAACCGAATATTTTTTGCTGACACCTACATCTTTGCAATGTTGAATTTGACAAACGAATTCTTTATATGAACATTTAAATAGTATACGCCATGAATGCAATGAAAAACAGAGTACAACTAATTGGTAATGCAGGAAGCGACCCGGAAGTTAAAACATTAGAAAACGGAAGAAAGCTTGCTTATTTAAGTATCGCTACAAACGAATCTTATAAAAATGATAAGGGCGAGAAAGTAGAACAAACCGAATGGCATCGTGTAACTGCCTGGGGCAAAACTGCGGAAATAATTGAAAAGTATGTGGTAAAAGGCAAAGAAGTTGCTGTAGAAGGAAAACTAACCCACAGAAGTTACGATGATAAAAACGGTGAAAAAAGATATGTTACCGAAGTTGTAATCAACGAGATTTTGCTGCTAAGTAAATAGGGTTCGAGCAGATTTAATATACCCGATAGTTTTTGATTAGGCTATCGGGTTTTTTGTTTTGAAGTAAGACGATTATAAAACAGAAACACCATTAATATCTGTTGTAAGTACTTCACTCATATAATCAAAAAAAGGTCTCATTTTTTTGAATGTGTCTAAAGCCAGTTCTAAAAAATCAGGGTTTAATACTTCCTCGTCTGTAAAACGTTTAATAATCAAAAATTGTTTATAACGAAGTAAATCTATGGCTTCATGATTTATGTCAAAACCTTTTGGCGCCGTTTTAAGCTGTTCGCCTTGCAGGGTTCCGAATGTGCTGACAAAAGATTTTGAACGTAATATTTTCTGGAATGATTCTGGGTCATGGGCAAATTCGCTTCTTATACGTTTTAAGTCGGCAGCATTTGGACCCCAGAAACCACCGGCAAAAAAGCTGTTGCCTTTTTCCAGATGAAAATAATAGCCACCGCGTCTGGCACTTGTTGCGCGGGTATAGCTACCGCCCCAAAAAGTTTTAAAAGGCGTTTTATCTTTAGAGAAACGAATATCGCGATAAATTCGGTACACGCTTTTTTTACCCGAAGAAGTTTCCAGAACATCGGTTTTTGAAAGTTCCTGAAGCAAAGCTCCTGCAAAATTTTCAATGTGATTTAATTCAGTTAAATATTTGGGTTTATTTTCATCAAACCAGGGTTTGTTGTTGTTGTCTTTGAGCTGAACTAGAAAGTCAAGACTAGACTTGGGTATAATGACATTGTTTTCCATAGGTAAACGTTGAGGCTTTTTTTAATTTTTAAAAACGACTGCAATTTAAACTAAAAACCCACCAGTTTTTTGGTGGGTTTGTGTATATGTTTTTAAGCAGTTTTTTTGAATAAATCAAACATAGGACAGCGTGAGCAGCGTTTCTTCTCGCTTTTTTTATATTTTTCACAACATGAAGATTTGCAGTTTTCCAACTTTTTAATCTTATCCAGGATAACAGCATTTTTCTTTTTCTTTTTATCCTTTTTTTTGTCCTTGTCTTTTTCTTTCTTGCTCAATTTTCCTCTGTATTATAAAAACAGAGCAAATATAAACGAAAAAAGTTATTTTTAAACATTCTAAATAAACTTTAACTTTTTTTATTTTGGATTAATAGCAATTGAACTTGTTACTGTTAATTGCTGAATATCACGGTCAAATAAATAAAGTCCTCCTTTATCATCTCCAATCAAATTGATTTTATCCAAAATAGATTTAGCTGTAGCTTCTTCTTCAATTTGTTCAGAAACGTACCATTGAAGGAAGTTATGAGTTGCGTAATCTTTTTCTTCAAAAGTAATATGCACCAATTCGTTGATAGATTTCGAAACAAAAAGTTCATGATTATAAAGTTCCTCAAACATTTCTTTAAATGTAGAATAAGATGTTTTTGGTGCTTTTAGGTCGGTAACATGAGCGTGTCCTCCGCGTTCATTAACATACTTTACCAATTTAAGCATGTGTGCACGCTCTTCATCTGATTGTGTATACATGAATTGAGCGATTCCTTCTAATCCGTGTACTTCGGCCCAACAAGCCATAGAAAGATAAGTTTGCGAAGATTCTGCTTCTATGCGTATTTGCTTATTTAGAGCTGTTTCAATATTTTTTGATAACATAATAGTGTCTTTTTGGTAAAGTTAGAAAAAATAATCCATTCTGTTTTTTGGAAACCTCGAAAACATTATACATTTGGACTAATTCTCAATAAATTTAAGGACTTTTTAAAGGGAAAGATTTCGAAAAAACAGCTTTATTACTAATCGGATTTCCATTGTCTTCTCTAATAAAACCATCTGTAAATTTGCGAATGGTATATTGTTTTAAAGCCGTATCGTAATAAGTCAGGATAGAATAGTCTTTTAATTTCAGAATATTCTGAAATGTTACATCTTTATTGAGACTTAAGAAATAGAAAATGTTGTCAATTGCCAAAGGTTCAGACTTTTCGTTGGTTACAAACTCTAAATCAGAATTTAGTACAGAATCAAAATAAACCATTTTAGTCTGGTTGTACTGTCCTTGTCTTCCAAAATCATCATAAGCATTATTTAGTCCGTAATTAAAATCAGAAACAATATATTCCATATATCCGCCAAATGTTATCAAACTGGTGTTTTTGCTTTTTAAAACAGAAAGTCCGGCACTTAAATTAGATAGTTGTTTTAAAAATTTACCAGTAGTTTTTAATTCCTGTGGCTTATTGTCGTTTATCTGAAGATATAAAGGCGAATTTTTAAAACGAATTGTATCATTTTTTGATAGAGAAATATTTTTAATCGTTTTTCCGGAGTTAAAATCTTTTATATAAAATAAAAACTCATCTTTGCCCGCCTTGATTTGAAAGAGTTTGTTTTCGTTATAAAAAGAATTTGATGTTCTGGTTGGATTTGTAGAAACAGGCTGATCAAAGTTTTTCTCTGTAATTTCAGAAGTTTCCATATCAAGATCAAAAACCTGTGTCTTTTTTAAGTTGTAATCAAGTGTTAGAATAATGTGGTTATCTGTCACATACATTTTATTTATACTGCTGGTTTTGCTCAGAGGATTAAAATCGTCAGATTCTATTTTTTGAATAGGAAAATAACGAATTAATGAACTAAAGGTAAATTTTAGACCTCTTTCATTTTGAAACAGAAACGGAGAGAAATCAAACATTTTTATTTCGCATTTTTCGTTTTTAAATTCATAAAGAAGAAGATGCTGGTTGTTTTTTTCTTTTCCAAGAATGTAAAAAGTATTGTTGCTTTGAAACGTCGTTATGACAGATTCAATATTTTCAGGAAAAGTAAAATTTAGAGTTTTAGAAGTTTTATTCTCAAGGTAATATTTTGTAATCAGGATGTTATTCGATCTTCCTGTGCTCCAGTAAAGTGATGGATTTCCGTCATCGCTTATACTGCTGCCAATTAACCATCTATTTGAGGCATCAGTTATAGAATCAGTAAACTGAGTTGTTAAGAAAAAGGTTTTATTGTATTTTAAAATGTTAATGTTTTTAGAATCAGAAGCAAAAACGTATACATCGTGAGTTTTTACATCTTCTGCATTCAGGATCTGATTGTTTGCATCAGTTGCTTTTAAATCTAACGGATAAGAATTTAATATCGTTTGACTTAACAATACTGATGGCGAGGCTATAAGAAAAAAAAGCAGCAGTTTTTTCATGAGTTCACAGGCACAAATATTATTCCAAATTTTATTAAAGTTACTATATTAAAGTGAAATAACAATTGTAAAGGGTAAAATCATAAAAAAAGCCCAAAAAGAATTTCTTTTTGGGCTTAACCTTTTTTGAGGTTTACTTATTTTACTTTAAATGTAACTCTTCGTGCTAATCTTCTCGCCTCATCTGAGTCTTTTTGAATAGAAGTATCAGCTCCTTCAGGAACCACATTTAATCTTGAAGAGGCAATTCCCGCTTTCTCCAAAATAGTTTTTACACTCTTTGCTCTGTTGTTTGATAATTTATCATTGTACTGAGAAGTTCCAACCTGATCAGCATGACCAATTATATCAAGAGATGCCGAAGGGTTTTTTCTTAAGTAACTTAAAACAACATCAATTGCACTTGTTGAGTTTTCTATTGGTGTTGATTTGTTGAAGTTGAAATAAACACTGTAATATCTGTCGTTAATCATTTCTTTTACAACATCTTTGTCATTTACTACTGTTGTTGTAACAGGTTTTTCTACGATAACTTGTTTTTCAGGCGTTTTTTTAATTTGAGCTTCAAGATCTGCTATTTTGCTTTCTAATGCCGAAATCTCAGCATTATCTGAAATTGGAGCAACGGCCCAGTCAGCATGTTTTGTGTTTTTACCTAAATAGACTTGTAAACCAACAGTTCCGTTAAATAAAATTCCGGTAAATCCTCTTGTATCTCCTACAGTTGCACCATCAAAAGTAGCATTTTGTGCAGCATTCAGTATCGTTGTAAAATCACCTGTCAGAGCGAATCTGTCAGACAATCTGATTTGTCCGGTAACACCGGCAATAAAATTACCCATTCTGTCTTTAACATGTAAATCTTTATTTTCTAACTGAGCCAGACCAAAACCTGCATGACCTAATAAACCAAATGTTTTGGTCCAGGTTTCAAAATTCATAATTCTTCCTAAATTAGCAACAGCCTGTAAATCTACTCGGTAGTATTTAGAATCAAAATCTACAGAGTTGTTTTTTCCTGTAAAGCTATTATAGCCAAAATCAGCTTTTAAACCAAACTTGTTGTTAAACATATAACGAACTCCGAGATCACCAACCCAAGGACTTGGTGTGCTTGTAAAATAGTTTGAGCTCATAGGACGTTGAGGTTTGTTTGCACCTCCGGCTAATTCTACAGACCACTTATTGTAATTTGAAGAACTTGTCTCTGTTTGTGCATTTGCATAATTTAAAGCTAAAGCAAGTGCCAGAGTCATTACAATTTTTTTCATTGAAATTTGAGTTTTTAAATTTTCCTCAAACAAACAATTAATTGTAGGAATTATACGCCAATATAAGTTATAATTACAACATAATAGGGTTAAATTTAGTTTTAGTTATTCATCAAGTCCTGAAAACAGTCTACAAATTGCCCAACATGTAAGCCGTCCATTAAACCATGATGAACATGAACAGACATTGAAATTGTTCTTTTTCCGGTTTCAGAAATGATCATTTTCCCAAATGAAATTTTAGGGCAACTATCTGGATAAGAATAACTTCTTGCATGCGAAAGGGAAGTAAAATTTAACCACGGAATGGCCGAAAAATGAATGACATTATCATCATCAAAAGACCTGGTAAAAAGTCCGGTTGTGTTTTGAACACGTTCGATTTCGGCCAGTGCATTTTGTTCAAAAATTCTAAAATCAGGATTGTATTCGATCAAAGAAAAGCCAAAAGTACCATCTTCGCGTCCAATCGTAGCCGAAACATCTACGCGATTGTTACTATAAATCCTGTTTTCGGAGATTCTATATTTAAAATTTTCAATTGAATTTACAGCAACTAATGTTTTATGTAAGTAAAAAATGAAAAAAGAAACATTTAGTTCTTTAGCAGTTTGATATGCTTTTGTACAATCGATTTCTACTGTGGCACCAAAAAATGGTTCTTCCATTTGGCTAAAGTGCAGAAAATGTTCTTTTCGATTCCAGTTTTCTAAGTCTAAAAGTGTTTTCATTATGATAAGTTCTGAAGTACTTCGGTAATATTTTCAAATGAACTAAAATGTTCGTGTTCTACTTTATGATTGATTTTTTCATGTTCCCAAGTCGTATGAAACGGAATGTGAACCGCATAACCGCCAATTCCTAAAACAGGTAAAACATCTGATTTTAATGAGTTCCCGATCATTAAAAATTCATGAGACTGAATGTCCAGGCGGCCCAATAATTTCTCATAGTCAATTTCCTGTTTGTCTGACATTACTTCGATATGGTGAAAATAATGACCTAAACCGGAACGATGTAGTTTGCTGTGCTGATCTTTTAAATCGCCTTTTGTGGCAACGACCAATTTGTATTTTCCGTGTAAAGATTTCAGGGTTTCCTCAACTCCGTCGAGTAGTTCGATTGGTTTTTCGAGTAATTCTTTTCCGTATTGAATGATTTTTTCGATGACTTCAATTGGAATAGTTTTGTTCGAAATGTTCATCGCCGCTTCGATCATCGAAAGAATATAACCTTTGATTCCGTAACCGTATAAAGGCAAATTCTCGATTTCGATTTTGAATAATTCCTGCGAAATGCCCTGATGTGAAAGATAATCTTCCATTAAAGCACAAAATTTATGTTCAGTTTCCTGAAAATAAGGTTCGTTGACAAACAAAGTATCATCGGCATCAAATGCGATTACTTTTAGATTTGGTATTTTGTTTTTATGTAACATGATGTTTTTTGTTTCAGGTTTGAAGTTTTTTTTGTTTCAGGTTTATTTCGGAGTTTTTGCCACAAATTACACGAATATTTACTGATTTTTTTACCATTCCCGATAGCTATCGGGATAAAAGGTTTAGAATGATTTCAAAAAAAATCTGTTTGATCTGCAAAATCTGTGTAAAACCTCTTCGCAACAAATTAAAAAATCAATCTGCGTAAACCCGTTTAAATCGGTGTCATCCGCATTCTATTTTTCAATCTCAATTCTTAGCAAACAGTTTCTTTAATGAAATGGTCTTATCGTAAAAGGTAATTCTAATTCCGAAGAGCAAAATGATTCCGCCCAAAACCATTTGTAAAGTTATTTGTTCTTCCAAAAACAACCAAGCTAATATGGATGTAATTACCGCCTGACTCAACAAACTTAACGAAACTCTTGTGGCACGCATGTGTTGTGTCGCGTAACTAATCGAAAGCCAGGCACATAACTGACACATGACTGCCTGAAGAACCAGTACAAACCAGCCTGTGTCTGAAAATCCTGTAAAAGGTTCATTTAAAACATAACAAAGTATGCCTAAATAAATACTCGAAGCAATTAAATTAATTGTCATAAAGGATAAAACATCAACTTGCGAAAGAACATTTTTACTTACCAAGAGATAAATCGAATATAAAATTCCGGATAAAACAGCAAACAGAAATGCCTGATTGAAATTCAGATCAATAAAAAACTCAAAACCAACCAAAGTCACCATTCCGAGAAGAGAAACAACAGTTCCGATCCAGAAATTGGTTGCAGGTTTTGATTTTAAAAAGAAAAACGAGCCAATACCAACCCAAAGCGGTGATAAATTGGTTAGCAACGAAGCTTGTGTAGCGCTCGAATCCTGAATTGCAATATTCCAAACCGCAACATCTGAGGCAAATAAAATACCGCAAAGCGCTGCTAAAAGTGTAAATTTTAGCGTTGGAAGTTTAAAGCTTTTACTCAAAAGGACATAAGGCAAAAGCAAAATAACAGCGAAGAACATGCGGTAAAAAGCCGAGATCAATCCCGGAGTTAGTTTCAATTTAACCAATATTGGAAATATCGAAATACAAAGTATTCCGCAGATTAGGGCTAATCTTGGTTTGGTGATTTTCATTTTCTGTGGGCTTTTACACTTAATTATTTTAAATGTAAATTAATTAAGTCATATTTTAAAAACAAAAAGCGTGAATCAATTAAAAATTTTAATCGATTCACGCAATTCTATAAATTATTATAAAACGTTAGTTTATCGTTTCACCATTTGGAGCGTCAGTATCAGGATTTACGAATACTAATTTTCCTTCGGCGTTTGTTGTCATTAAGATCATACCTTGACTTTCAACTCCGCGTAAAGCTCTTGGCGCTAAATTTGCAAGAACCGTAACACGTTTACCAATGATTTCTTCTGGCGAAAAGCTTTCGGCAATTCCAGAAACAATGGTACGAACATCAATTCCTGTATCAATTTTAAGAACCAAAAGTTTGTTTGCTTTTGGCATTTTTTCAGCTTCAATAATAGTTCCTACACGTAAATCCATTTTAGCGAAATCCTCATATTGAATCAAATCTTTTTGGGGTTCAGCTTTCTTGTTTTCAGCAATATTTGCGGTTTTTGTCGCTTCCAATTTATCTATTTGTTTTTGTATTTCTTCGTCTTCGATTTTAGCAAAAAGCAATTCAGCTTCGCTAATTTTGTGTCCTGCCGGAATTAAATCTGAATTTTCAGCAATATCATTCCAACCTAATGTTTTATCAATAATGATGTCTTTTGCATCACGATTTTTTTCTTTAAGAAACTTGCTAAATCCTTCAAAATGCTCTTTAAGGTCACCTAAATTCAGGATTTTTGAAAGTTTTTTTGATGTAAAAGGTAAAAACGGTTCAGCCAAAACGCTTAACGCAGCAGCAATTTGCAATGCCACATACATTTGCGTTTTTACACGCTCCGGATTGTCTTTCATAACTTTCCAAGGCTCTTCATCTGCTAAATATTTATTACCTAAACGTGCCACATTCATCAATTCGCCCAAAGCTTCACGGAATCTGTAACGCTCAACCGAACTTGAAATCACAGCCGGATACGCTTTTAATTCAGTTAAAACAGCTTCGTCAACTTCTGAAAATTCATTTGGCGTTGGAATAACTCCTTCGTAATATTTGTTGGTTAAAACCACCACACGATTAATGAAATTTCCAAAAATCGCTACTAATTCATTGTTATTTCTAGCCTGGAAATCTTTCCATGTAAAGTCATTATCCTTAGTTTCCGGCGCGTTTGATGTTAAGGCATAACGCAATACATCCTGCTTATCCGGGAACTCTTCTAAATATTCGTGTAACCAAACTGCCCAGTTTTTAGAAGTCGAAAGTTTGTTTCCTTCCAAATTCAAAAACTCATTTGCAGGAACATTGTCCGGCAAAATATAGCTTCCTTCGGCTTTCAGCATCGCTGGAAAAATAATACAGTGAAAAACAATGTTGTCTTTCCCGATAAAATGAACCAGTTTCGTGTCTTCATCTTTCCAGTATGGTTCCCAGTCTTTTCCTTCTCGGGCAGCCCATTCTTTAGTAGACGAAATATATCCAATTGGCGCATCAAACCAAACGTATAATTTTTTTCCTTCGGCACCTTCAACCGGAACATCAATTCCCCAATCAAGGTCACGCGTTACGGCACGAGGCTCAAGTCCGCCATCGATCCAAGATTTAACTTGTCCGTAAACATTCGGTTTCCAGTCGTTTTTATGACCTTCTAAAATCCATTTTGTTAAGAAATCAGAATAACGGTCTAAAGGTAAAAACCAGTGTTTTGTTTCTTTTAAAATTGGAGTTTCTCCCGTAATTGTCGATTTTGGATTAATTAAATCTGTCGCGTTCAAAGTCGATCCGCAATTTTCGCACTGATCTCCGTAAGCTCCATCATTACCACATCTTGGGCAAGTTCCAACCACAAAACGGTCAGCTAAAAACTGATCTGCCTTTGCATCGTACAATTGCTCGGTTACTTCTTCAATAAAATCACCATTATCATACAGTTTTCTAAAAAAATCCTGAGCCGTATCATGATGAATTTTAGCCGAAGTTCTTGAATAATTGTTGAATGAAATTCCGAAATCTGCAAACGATTTACGGATAATTCCATCATATTTATCAATAACTTCTTGTGGTGTAATTCCTTCTTTTTTGGCTTTCATCGAAATTGCAACGCCGTGTTCATCGCTTCCGCAGATAAATGCTACATCTTTTCCTTGCAATCTTAAATATCTCGAATATATATCTGCAGGCACGTAAACCCCCGCCAAATGCCCAATATGTATTGGTCCATTAGTATAAGGTAATGCCGCCGTGATCGTATATCTCTTTGGATTTTGTATCATAACTCAATTTTATTGAGTGCAAAAATAAGCAATAGAATTGAGATTTTTAAGTTTCACAAAGATTCGCTTAGATTTCATGGAGATTCATTAATATTTTTTTTAAAAGTCAACGTTTCATTGCACCGTTTGTCGTTTCTACTAAAGGAGAAATCTCCATGAGTAACTCCGTTCCTAAATCGTCAATCTTTGTCGAGCTGCTTGCTAAGATTTCTCCTTTAGTAGAAATGACAAGACGGTGTGTTTTTAGTGAAACGGAATAATTTTTTCAGGAGCTAATCCCGCTATCCGTTACAATCTTTTGTGCCGAACCCCGGCACAAAAGGATTTCCACTTCTATCGAGGCTAGAAAACATGCGTTATTTCTTCCGTTAATGTTTTTTCAGGCTTAGCCAGCCAACTCGAAGCCCAGTAAAGATTGGTGATTTTCTTTGTTTAGTTTGCTGTGTAATTTAGTTCTTATGTTCGCTATGGTTATGCATATTGTAGACTGGCCTCAAGTTCAGACCTGCAAAATAAATTATTCCTGTGGAACTTTTTTTAGGAAAGTCTTAGGTTCGCAACATATTATAAGGATGGACTTTAAACCATTTAAGATAAATATTATTTATTTGATCTCTGCGAAAACTTCCGTGCATCTCAGCGGTAAAATCTCCATAAAATAGAACCAGTTTAAACTAGCATTACATTTAAGATCTTCAAAAAATATTTCGCAATCTTTGCCCTGAAAAAACTAAGACAATTTTATGAGCAAGACAAAATTAATCATCAATAAAAACGGATCGATAAAAATAGAAGGCGATTTTGAAATCATGGATGCCGAAGGAACAGTTTACGGATTACAAGGAAGATCTGCACTTGGACTTTGCCGTTGTGGATTATCTGCAAATAAACCATTTTGCGATGGCGGACACCGTAATAATTTCGAACATGATTCTGTTGCATTCGATTTACCTCCAATGAAAACAAACTAAGAGATTTCTCTCTAATCATGAATAAATAAGAAAGCTGCACACTGATGCGGCTTTTTTTTGTAGTAAATTTGTTTCAAAGTAGTTTAAAATACTTCCAAAACAGTATTATATTTACGTAAATTTTTAAAATTTCAAAAATGAAAAGGATATCTCTACTACTGTTTTTTATTTTTGTTTCGTCTTATGCTCAGGCTCAAAAGACGATTTCAAGTGATTGGACTTCTTTCAATCAAACGATAGACATTCAAACTGCTGTAAAGAAAAAATTTAAGGTAATTGCTTCTGTACGGGTAGAAACAAATGAACCTCTAGCATGGGCAGGAGTGTGGGCAAGAGTTGATAATAAAAATGATGAAGACGGTTTTTTTGATAATATGAGCGACAGACCAATAAAATCAAAAGAATGGCAGTCCTACACGGTCGAAGGTACGATTGATGAAAATACCAAATCATTAAGTTTTGGAGGTGTGTGTTTGTATAACGGAAAATTTTATTTTGATAAATATCAATTGCTCATCGAAAATGAAAAAGGCATTTTTGAGCCTTATACGATCTTAAATCCAAGTTTTGAACAAACGGTAAAAAATGGCGATATCCCAAAATGGAGTTTAGGAACGAGAAAAAATACTGATGTTAAGGTTAAAGAATATAAAATTTCTTCGGATAAATCGAGCGTCGATGGAAGCTACGGATTGCTGATAGAAGGAAGCGGTATAAAAGCCAAAGAGACTGGGAAAATTGGAAATGTAGAAGGTGCTTCGCCGAAAATTGCCGACATGATTTCGATGCTGGAAGATTTGAAAGATCGTGTCGAAAGAACGGTTAAAAACATGAATCAGTATGAAATTGATTATCTGCACGACGAACAGGCAAACCGAATTGGAGCTTTGGTAATGCATTTGGCTGCAGCCGAAAAATACTATCAGGTTTTTACTTTTGAAAACAGAGGTTTCAATGAAGAAGAAAAGAAAAAATGGAATGCAGCTTTAAACCTCGATCAGGCAGGACGTGACGAGTTTAAAGGTCATGATATTCAGTATTATCTGGATATTTATAATGAAGTGAGAGCCAAAACCATTTCTGAATTAAAAAAGAGAGATGATGCCTGGTTTGCCGAAGTTCAAAAAAGTTATGACTGGACCAACCAATATTGTTGGTTTCATGTTATGGAACATCAGTCGAGTCATTTAGGTCAGATCTTGTTTTTGAAAAAGAGAATTCCACCACAACAAAAACAAACACTCAATCCCGAAATTAAGAAATAGAAAGATTTAAAAAGCTGCATTTTTGATGCAGCTTTTTAAATTATATCTAAGAAGTTATCATGTTCGCTGTAATAATTTAGACATTCTATGAGTTGAGAAATACTAACTTGTGGATTTTGTTTGAAGGCTAAATCAATAACATCCTGAAAATTATCGCAGGAATATCCGAACCAAAAATTCATTTCACGAACTTCTAACGGATATATTTCGTTATCATCGTCATCGATTTCAGATGTATCTCCAATATATACCATCATTTCAGATGAAAGAGAATGGGCTTTTTCCGGAACATAAATGCTATAGTAATAACCAGGATCGTATTGAAGAGCGCGATCATTTTTTGCCTGTACAAATTTTATAAAATCACTTAGTATCCATGTTTTGTTTTTAAAATCCGGCATTATTCGTAACGATTTAATTCTAAAAAAAAAAAGATCTTATAAATACAATTCTCCTTTCATGGTTATAATCGAAGAACCTCCAACCAAAATATCGTTTTCACGGCACATTACTTCAATTAACGAAGGCTGATTGAGCTTTACACCTTGCAAAATCTGATATTCTTTATTGAGTTGTGCATACTTTTTTTGGGTTAGAAAGCCAATTAACGGACCTGCTGCTGTTCCTGTTGCCGGGTCTTCATTGATGCCAATTATGGGATTGAAAAATCTTGATTCGGCAATATTTCCTTCATTTTGATTGGTAATCGTAAAACAATAAAAACCTTCTGATTGATATTCTTTCGAAATTTCGATCAAAAGTTTGTTGTCTGGAACGCAATCATTTAGTAACTGACTGTTTTTGATAGGAACCATCGTATGTGCGACTTCAGTTTTTACAATTGTAGGTACAAAATCACTACTGTCTAAATCTTCGATTTTTAAACCCAGTGCTACCGCTATTTTATAAGTTGGTATTTCCTTTTTAATTTCAGCCGGTTTTTGATGCATTTGTACAATTGGATCAAGTGTATTAGGATCAAAACTCACGGTTATGGGTATTGGCGAATGCTTCATGATTACAAAACGATTATTGTCGTCCTGTTCATCAAATATAGGCATGTTCTTGAGTAAAGCTCCACAAACAGCGCCCAATAAATTGTGTCCGGCTCCGTCTATTTCAAAACCAATTGGGGTAAACGAACGAACATTTAGTGCTTTTTGTTTTGTTGAATAATAGACAAATGAGGTTTCAGAATAGCCAAATTCTTTTGCAATATCTTTATACGTTTCTATTTCTAAATCGCCTTCGGTAAAAACAACCGAAAGTGGATTTCCTTTATAACTTTTGTTGGAGAATACGTCTAAAACGTAATATGGTAATGCTATTCTATCTTTCATTGTCTATCTTTTTTATAAATCTTTCTTGACGGAATAAAGTTACAACATTCGTTTTTGCTCTGCACTTATATTTATTGTTTTTTCAAGTCTTGATATTCTGGTTTTTTCCTGTTTGGCGCTCATGATCCAGTGAATCATTACTTTTCTGTACGATGGCGCTTGTTCATTAAAGTATTTCCAGGCTAAAATGTTGGTTTTAAATTGTTTTTCGAAATCGGGATCGAGTAAAGCGGGTTCTTTTTCGTGCGAGTAAATTCTTGATTTTTCTTCAGATCTTAGCTTAAAAGCTTTTATGCCTGCATCTTTCATCAATCCGGATTTGGTGAGTTCTTCGATTTTTTTGATGTTGATAGCGCTCCAGATACTGGATTTTTTTCTGGGTGTAAACCGGATCGAATAACTTTCTTCGTCGATTGATCTTCGAACACCGTCAATCCAGCCAAAACAAAGTGCCTGATCGACAGATTCTGACCACGACATGGATGGTTTTTTGCTGTTTACTTTATAAAAACCTACCAAAAGTTCGGTTTCTTTTTGGTGATGCTTGTCTAACCATGTTCTGAATTTTTCTTGGGTCGGGAAGAAAGTTGGTGTCATTTTTTTGAAATAAAAATCAATTACAAATTTGCAATGGCTCTAATAATCCATAAAAGTATAATAAATAATAAGAAGGAATTGAACTCTATACCTTATTTGATTTATAAACTTTCGAACCAAAAAATAAGTTCAGTTTTTTATGGCCAGTTATTCATTTAATTGATTATTATGTTGTTTTATAATTTTCTTAATCATCAATAATGATATTGGTGCAACAATGATATTGGCGTAAAACAAGATTTCAAAAAATGCCTCTGATTGAATTATTTCTAATGTTAGTGTAATAATGAGAAGAATAAAAAAGAACAAATTAACCCAGGAAATCAATGCAAGCGAAAAGATTTTAAATTTAATTTTAAACCTTTTTATAAATGAAAGCAATATGATTGCCAATCCTAAACCTGCAGAAATCCAGCAAGAGTATAAGAAAAAGCCAAGCGTTTTAAAACCACTAAACAGTCCCGGACTTTCAAAAAAGTAAATGAAAAATGTAATTACGCTCCAAATATTGGTTAGAAGTAATGACAATACTAAACTCTTGTAAATTGTCTCTTTCATGGCTTTGATCGTATTTTAGTTATGAGAATTTATTTTCTCGTTATTTATTGATTATCAATCATTATTCCATTTTTTTAACAGATCACTACAGTTTTAGGAAACCAACATCAATTTATTTTGAAGCATTTTTTAACAGAACAATTTTTAATTCTTACTTACGACCACTTTCTTATCTTTGCAGATACAAATTAAGAAGACTGTAAATCATGGCAAAAGGACCTGAAAAAAACGGTAAAAACAAGGCTTTGCATACCAAATTGCTAAAACGAAAAAAAGCTAAGCTTCAGGAAGAAAAAAAAGCGCAGGCTTTACGTTTGAAAGCTTTGGTGGCCAAAATGAATGAAAAAAAGAGCAATGACGAATCTGAAGTGGTGTAATCTATCATAATTCGCTATTCATCGAGTTCTTTCTGGCAGATGTCTATTTCTCTTTGAATCTCTTTTTCTAATTTCGGAAGTTTATTTACAACCCAAAACTGACTTTCGGGAGTTAAATAAAACTTGTTTTCTTTGAGTTTAAAAACCATTGCTTTTTTGATAATCGAAATTATTTCATCGATTTGGGATGTTCCGTTGGCAAAGTTTGGAGCTATTAAATATTTTAAAAGTTCTGTTTCGTATTGCGGTTTATAATACAGAAAATGACTGATTATTGGAAAATAAAAGTAAAAATAACTATTTGTATTAGACTGATATTGAATTTTATGGATTTCAGAAACCAGAATTTCAGATTGTAAATTTGTAGTTTCGGGATTTAATTCTTTTAGTAATTCGAAAGCAGTTTTTGCGCTCGGGATTATGTTTTCTATTCTTTTTAAAGAAGAAAATGTTTCATCAAATTCTGAGTTAGTTGTTATTTTCAATTTATGATTTTTTAAACCGAAAGGTGTTTAGTTCTGATAAAAATTAAATTCTTCAATGTCATGATGTTCAAAATCTTCAATTTCAGTATGTTTAGCTATTAAATCTCTTATTTTGTCTAAGGTGATTAATCTTAAATTATTGTTTTCTGCTCTCATTTTAGTCAACTGATTTACCGGATGATCGCTATCTGTAGGTTCAATTTTCTTCTTATGCTAAAATACTCTTTTTTTCTTCAAAATAATCTCACAAAACGAAATCTTCTTATAAATACAGGTGTGCGTTAGGGATAGAAGCGGAAAGCCCGCAGCCTGACGAAGGAAGTGCGAGGACTTGTAGCGAATAGCCCGACCCGGAGGGTAACGCCCAAAAAAATATTCGGGTTCTTATTATTATTTCGCCGAAATTTGCAAATCAATCTAAAAAAAATCAAAATGGAGGAATTTGGCAGAATAATAGTTTCTGAAACGGCAATGAACAGTGAAAATCTTCAGGATGTGATTCACTCTAATATTTCGGTAATTAATTTAATGCGTGAAGAAGGTGTCGATGACGAATTTATTCATGAAGATGCATTGATGAGTTATTACTTAGATTATTACTATTCGCAATATGCCGAAGGAAATTTTGCCCAGTTTGTTTATAAATCGGGTTGGAACAAGGAGTTAAATGAACTTATCGAAGAAGGTTTGGCTTTAATTGGTGCCGAAAAACATCTGGAATTGTTTCAGCAGCAAAGCAAAAAAGTGAGATTAATGAGCAGCGTAAAGCTTAATAAATTTTTAAGCGGAAAACTGGAAGGCGTAAACCCAACGAGAGATTTACTGAACAATGATTCGTTTTATGAATTTGAAGAAAATCTGGTTACGCTAAATGCTAATTTTTTAAAAAATCATCCTGATTTTGAAGTGCTTTCTGTCGATGATATGTTTGCGACTTTGGAGGAATATGTGGGGCATGAGATAAAACGTGCTTAAGGTTTTATGCGAATGTCTGGCTGAGCGAAGTTGAGGCCCGCAAAGTTATTTTAATCTCTTATTTGTGGCTTTCTATAGAAACTTTATGGTTCTATGTGATTAATTCACATTTTATTAAATAATCTTTGTGAAGTCTTCGTATTACTTTATAGAATAACTTTATTAATTTAGCTTTCAGTAACTTATAGATTAAAAAAACAAAAAATGAGACATAGATACTGCCTGGTATTGCTTTTTCTGTATTTTCAGACAGGCTTTTCTCAAAATAAAATAAACCTTTTTTCAGAAATTAATTACAATTCGATTCCTTCTGTTTCTTTAAGCGATTATAAGTCGGTTCAGGAGCGTGATAAAAGGTATCAGAATCCTAATATTGCTTTAGGAATTGGTATTTCGGGCGGAGGTTCGAGAGCGCAGTTTTTTAGTATGGGCGTGCTTTTGGGACTGGAGGAAATTCAGGAAGGAAATTCGGAACGTAATTTTCTAAAAGAAATCGATTATTTTTCAACTGTTTCCGGAGGCTGTTTTTCGGCAGGATATTATTTAACGATTCTGAAGAATAAATTATATAGTGAAAATTGCTCTTTCAATGAGTTTTACTTTTCTAAGGCAGATGCCTATAAGGATTATGTCGATAAATCGGCAAATATTTTGTCATTACTAAACAACAGCCGAAACGAAAAAGGCGACAAAATATCGATGACGCAACGAATAGATTCGGATATTTTGCAATATGACGCTACAAATCCGGAGAACACGAATAAGTTTAGTTCTCAAATGTTGTTGTCTGATTTTTTTCTTCCTAAAGAGAGTAAACAAATTCCGTCTTTACCCATGTTTGTGGCAAACGGAACGGCTTTTAATAATGGAGAGCGTATACCGTTTATGCCGCATATTATTCGGGGTTTAAATCTAAATTCGTCTTTAGCTCCCAATAAAGCTTCGATTGCATTGAATGAAAATGAGGTCAATGATGGTTATAATTTTCCGGTTACGTATGCCATTACAGCGAGTTCGGCTTTTCCGGGCGTGCTTCCAAAAGTAAAATTTGGAGTAAAAAATCAGGATAAAATTTTGTGTATTGTAGATGGCGGTGCTTCAGATAATACGGGATATAAAACCCTGGTTGAATTGCTTCATGACGATACAAAAGTGAAAGATGTTAATAAAAAAGCACTTTTTATAGATTGTCTTGGACAAGGAAAAAAGACGCCATACATAACCGATGCCAAAATCAGACTGATTTCGTTATTTGAAACGGCTTCTCTATATACCGTTCAAACCCGATATATGACTTTTGATAAGGATGTCGAAAACACTTTTGAACGTTATAAAATTCCGGTGACCAATTATCAGATTATCGGTTTTACTACTATTCGGGATCATTTGCAAAAGCTGGAAAAAGACAAAGATTATGAAGAGCTGGTGACCGAATTAAAAAATACAATCGACGAATCGAGTAGCTGGGTAAAACTTTACGGTAGTTTTAAAAAGGAATTGATTGATAAGTTTGGGGAGGATTCTTTTAAGAAAGATAAAGACGGCGAAATTATTGTAGCAACTTTAGACAAAGAAAAATTTAAGAACTTAACACCCCGACAAATTTTATTGCTATACGAATATGCTTCGCATGTAGAAACCAAATTAAGAATTACGCCCGAAGAAAGAGAAGTGCTTTTGCTTTCAGGTCGTTATGCAGCTTATCTGAAAACCGATCAATTAAAAGAGTTATTGGTAGAAAACAAGTAATTTTACCCCAAATGGCATTTCTGCATTATCAATAAAACTTTGAAAGAACCAATTTCCATGTTTGAAAAAATAGCTTTTGTCTTGTTGTTTTTGCCTGTAATACTATCAGCTCAGGTAAAAAATACTGATACAGCAGACAATGTTACCCGTTATTATTATAATGATCATGTAGTTTCGGTAGAAATTTGGTACGGAGCAGACAAAAATCCGGATAGCACTAAAACCTATTATTCGAACGGAAAACTAAATGAGGTTTTTTATTATGATGAAAAAGGATTAAAAGATTCTGATTGTTTTCAGTACAATCCGCAAGGAGAAAAGCTGGTAACCTGGAATTTTTCGCATGGAAAACTACTCAGCAGAACCGATCATAAATTGCCTTTTAACAAAGACAGAGAAGAAATGGTAAAAAAAGCCCTCAAACTCCTTACCGAAATTAATACTAAAACAAATTACAACCCAACCAAAGTAAATGATTTGTACAATCGCGGTGTATTAAGTGTTAGTCTTGGCAATACTACTCTGGCACTTGAAGACTTGAAAAAAGTCGAATATTCGATTGACAAAGACCCTAAAAACAAGAATATAGTACTGGCTGATTCCTTAGAGAAAAAGAAAGGTATATTTCGAAGTAAACTTTACGACAGACTAGCCAGTATTTATGCTTCGCGCGAAATGGAGCCGTTTGCCTTTCATTATTATTACAAAGCTATTAATGAAGTTCCGGACGATTATCGCCTTTTATACAACTTTGCTTTGTTTTTGCAACAGCGAAAATCGTATGATCTGGCATGTTTTTATCTGGAAAAAATTATAGCCAAAAATCCTGAAAATGTATATGTTAGATGGGCACTTGCCAGATTGTATAGCGATGCAGGAGATTATCAAAAGGCGATGGAAAATATTTTGGACGCTTTTAAAAATGAAAAAACAATTACAGACAAAAATCCAGCTTACGGAGGAAGGGATTTAAGAACTACCCGAGGTTTAATCTACCATAAATTAGGAGAATCAGATAAAGGAATTGCTGATTTGAAAGCCGCATTAGAAATGGATAAAAACAATTCGTATGCGATGAAAAATCTCGGAATCATTTATTTGGATCAGCATAAATACAAAAAAGCCTGCGAATTGTTTCAAAAAGCAAAAGACCTTAATTATGCTTTAGTTTATGATGAAACAGATTTACCAGCATTATTAGAAAGTGCCTGTCATAGTGTTCAGCCTGCCATTGTAAATCAAAAAAAACCTTATTTTTTTCCAAATCCAGCCAAGACTATAATTACAATAAAAGATTTTGATGCAGAAAGTTTTGATTACGAGTTTTTTAATTACGAATCGGTTTCTGTTTTAAAAGGGAAAAGTACAGATGGAAAAATAGATGTTTCGACTTTATCTTCCGGATTTTATGTAATCAAAGTGATTGCAAATGGTTCAGCAGAAAATTTTAGGATGATTAAAGAATAAAAGAAAATAAAACACCGGAGGAGCATCATAATGTATAGAAAATTGTATTTGATGTTGTATTTGAGCTCTATCGGAGCGGCATATTAATACGCTGGGGATTTTAGTCCGCTGGGGTTTAATTTGATTTAAAATATCTTCGCGCATCTCTGCGACCCTTTTGCATATCTCTGCGGAATACGACCCGAAATAACTTTAGAATCAACTTTGTCGTGATCTTATAAAACATTTCCTTAAATTTGCTTCCGTTATAAAAAAATACAATAGTTATAAAAATCAAGCTATGTTACAAATCGCATTTATTAGAGAAAATCAGGAGAAAGTAATCAAGGCTTTAGCAAAACGAAATATCGATGCTAAAAGCGTTGTTGAAGAAGTCGTGCAATTAGACGAAAACCGTCGTGCAACACAAGTTGAATTAGACAATACTTTATCTGAATCTAATAAATTATCCAAAGATATTGGAGAATTAATGAAAGCCGGAGAAAAGTCTAAAGCGGCAATCTTAAAGGAAAAAACAGTTTCATTAAAAGAAAAAAGCAAAGAATTGAGCGAAAAAGCAGAAGCTTTAGCGACTGAATTAACCAATAAATTATACACTTTACCAAATCTTCCGGCTGATATTGTTCCGGAAGGAAAAACACCAGATGATAATTTGAATGTTTTTCAGGAAGGTGATATTCCGGTTTTGCATGAAGGTGCACAGCCTCACTGGGAACTGGTAAAAAAATACGACATCATCGATTTCGAATTGGGTGTAAAAATTACTGGAGCAGGATTTCCGGTTTACAAAGGAAAAGGAGCTCGTTTGCAACGTGCTTTGATCAATTACTTTTTAGACAAAAATACGGCAGCAGGATACAACGAAGTACAAGTGCCACATTTGGTAAACGAAGCTTCGGGTTACGGAACAGGACAATTGCCGGACAAAGAAGGGCAAATGTATCACTCAACAATTGACGATTTATATTTAATTCCAACTGCTGAGGTTCCGGTTACAAATTTATTTCGTGATGTTATTTTAAATGAAAGCGAATTACCGGTTTTACACACGGCATACACACCATGTTTCCGCCGTGAAGCAGGTTCTTATGGCGCGCACGTTCGCGGGTTAAACCGTTTGCATCAGTTTGATAAAGTAGAAATTGTACGTATAGAACATCCTGATAAGTCGTATGAAGCACTTGACGGAATGGTAAAACATGTGAAGAATATTTTACAGGAATTAAAATTACCATACAGAGTTTTACGTCTTTGTGGCGGTGATATGGGTTTCACATCGGCTTTGACTTATGATTTCGAAGTGTTTTCAACCGCTCAGGATCGTTGGTTAGAAATTAGTTCAGTTTCTAACTTTGAAACTTTCCAGGCAAACCGTTTGAAATTACGTTTCAAAGATAAAGACGGAAAAAACCAGCTGGCACATACTCTAAACGGAAGTTCATTGGCGTTGCCAAGAGTATTGGCCGGAATATTAGAAAATTACCAAACTCCCGAAGGAATCGTAATACCAGAAGTTTTACGTCCGTACTGTGGATTTGATATTATAAATTAATTTAGTTTACAGTCGCAGTGTTTGGTTTTGGTTTAAATACCAAGTAACCGAAACTGCGACTGAATACTAAAAAAAACTGCGATTGAATATGATGAATGGAGTATTAAATTGGAATGTAGATCCTGTTATTTTTATGATAACAGATAGTTTTCCTCTAAAATATTATGGAGCGCTCTTTGCTTGCGGACTTTTGCTTGGGTATTTTATTGTGCGAAATATTTATAAAAAAGAAAATCTTTCGCTGGACAATCTGGATAGTTTGCTCGTATATGTAATTGTAGGAACTATTTTAGGAGCAAGACTCGGGCATTGTTTTTTTTACGAACCGTCTTACTTTCTTAGTCATCCAATAGAAATTCTTTTACCAATTCAAAAAGTAGCGGGAGTTTATAAGTTTGTTGGATACCAGGGTCTTGCAAGTCATGGTGGATCTATTGGTGTACTGATTGCGATGATTTTATACTGCCGAAAATATAAAGTTAAGTTCTTATGGTTATTAGATAAAATGGCGATTGGAGTTCCGGTGACGGGAGCTTTTATCAGATTTGGTAATTTTATGAATTCTGAAATCTACGGAAAGCCAACTAACGGAAACTGGGGCGTTGTTTTTCAAAGAGATGATATGATTCCAAGACATCCAACGCAATTGTATGAAGCATTTGCTTATTTACTGATTTTTGGAATTGTATATTACATGTATAAATCAGAATCTATCAGAAAAACAGACGGATTAATCTTTGGATCTTTTCTTACGTTAATGTTTGTAGCCAGATTTATAATCGAATTTTTTAAAGAAAATCAGGAAAGTTTCGAGAATAATATGCTCATTAATATGGGGCAAATATTAAGTATTCCATTTATTTTAATTGGTTTGGCTCTGATTATCTGGAAATCAAAAGGAAATGTCGAAATGCATTCCTAACTTTATAGTTTACAATTTTACAATTGTAATCGCTATTGAATCCCCTGACTAAACACAAAATATTGTGCCTTGACTAACAACAACTTAAAAAAAACTGAAATATGAAAAACATCATCCTCTATATCGTTTTGTTGTGGTCTACTCTTGCATTAGCTCAAAATGAGCAGCTCGCTCAATATTACTACGATAAAGGAGATTTTGAAAAAGCTAAAATCAGTTACGAGCAACTTTTAAATGGTTCGCCATCTAACACACAATATTTTTTAAGAACGATCGATTGTTATCAGCAATTGCAACAGTTTGATTTAGCTCAAAAAGTCATTCAGGATCGTTATAATAAATACAAGCAGGGCGTTTTTTTAGTCGAATTGGGATATAATTTTCAATTACAGAAAAACGATGCAAAAGCCAAAAGCTATTACGAACAGGCAATAGAAAAAATTAAAACCAGTCCTAATGATGTCTACGGAATTGGAAATTCTTTTGAGAAAAAAGTATTGCTCGAATATGCCCTGAAAGCTTATCAAACGGCAATGCAGGTACAGCCCAATTACAATTTTAATTTTCAGATCGGAATGTTGTACGGACAATTGGGAAAAACAGATTTAATGATTGATTTGTTGCTGACAGAATCCTACAATAATCAGCAAAATGCCAATTTGATCCAGACACAATTGTCTCGTTTTATGAATGGCGAAACCGATAATACCGCTTTTAAAGATGCAATGCGCAAAGCCCTGATTTTAAAAACCCAAAAAGATCAGGATGTATTCTGGAACCATTATTTAAGTTGGTTTTATGTACAGCAAAAAGAATTCGGGAAAGCCTTTATTCAGGAAAAAGCGATTTACAAACGCGAACCTGAATCGCTTTCGAGCATTGTAAATCTAAGTCAGTTTGCCCTGAATGAAGATGATACAGATACGGCAGAAGAAATTCTGAATTTTATACTTCAAAATACCAAAAATCTGGATTTACTGATTCAGACTAATGCTTATTTGATGCAAATTAAAATCGATAAAGCTCAGGAAAAAGACTATCCTGTTATCAATACCGAGTTACAACAATTGCTCACAACCTATGAAATAACTCCTTTTACCTTATCTTTGCAAATAATTCAGGCACATTTCATGGCTTTTAATCTGAAAAAAACAGAAGAAGCTAAGGCAATTATTAAAAAAGCACTCGAATTGAACCTGAATGATTATCAGCAGGCAGATGCAAAAATGGAATTAGCTGATATTTTGCTTTTAGAAGAAAAATTCAATCAGGCGTTAATTTATTATTCGCAAATTCAATTGGATTTAAAGAATGATGTAATGGCGCATGAAGCAAGTTTAAAAGCGGCAAAAACAAGTTATTACAAAGGAGATTTTGAGTGGGCACTCAAGCAGTTTAAAGAACTGAAAGCAGCAAACACACAATTAATTGCCAATGATGCGCTGGAATATTTTTTACTGATCAATGACAATACCGCCGCTGATTCTACACAAACAGCATTAAAGCAGTTTGCAAGAGGTGATTTTTTAATTTATCAGAATAAGAAACTGGAAGCAATTGCACAGTTTCAAAGTATTTTAAAAACATTTAAAGGACAGGAAATTGAGGCTGTAACATTGTTGCGATTAGGGAAGATTTACGAAAATCTGAAAGATTACAATTCGGCTTTAAGCCAATATCAGCAGATTATAGATAATCATAGTGACGGAATTTATGTAGATGAAGCGCTGTTTTTTTCGGCAGAAATTTACAATGACGAATTGAAAAATACAGAAAAGGCAAAGCCTTTGTACGAAAAGGTAATTTTTAATCATCAAGACAGTATTTACTTTGTTGATGCCAGAAAAAAATACCGCGAATTAAGAGGAGACAAGAATTTATAAAAGAGATTATTGGATTTTTAGATTGTTAGGTTATTTGAAAAGCCTAACAATCTAAGTAGTCTAAATAATCTAACAATCTAAGAAAAAATGATTATTTACAACGTTACTACCAATATACACGAAAGCGTTCATAACCAATGGTTAAAATGGATGCAGGAAAAACACATACCCGAAATTCTGGCAACACAAAAATTTTCTTCGGCACGAATTGTAAAAGTTTTAGTAGAAGAAGAAATGGGCGGAATAACCTATTCTGTTCAATATATTACCGATAGCAAAGAAACGCTGGAAAAATATTATATAGAAGATGAACCGGAATTTCACAGAGAAGCTTTGGGGTTATTTGCAGATAAAATGCTTTCGTTCAGGACAGAATTAGAAGTAATCTCAGAACATTAAACTGATCCTGAGTATTAGATTTTTGGATTATTCGATAAATAAAAAATTATAGAAATTCGATTTCAAACTAAAGAAGAAAGTAATAAACAGCAACAAGAAGATTTTCTAAAGTTGTTTAAAACGGTAAGGTTTTATAGTTTTTTAACTTTAAGTGAAACAATCAGTAAATTTCCTGTAAAGAACAAAGTCGGTAAAAACAAAGACAATTTTCAGATTGTATTTGATCAGACAAACAAGAACTAAAGCTTTGTGCCTTTGAGCCTTTGTGGTAAAAAAAGTAAAATAAGCTTTGAGCCTTGAAGGCAAAAAGAATACTTTTGCGCCCTCGTGGCAAAACAAGAAAAAAAAATGGAAAAAGTAAAAGCCAAAAAACATTTAGGACAACATTTCCTGAAAGACGAAAGTATCGCTAAAGCAATTGCAGATACTTTAAGTTTAAAAGGATACGATGAGGTTTTAGAAATAGGACCAGGGATGGGTGTGTTGACTAAGTATTTGCTTGACAAACCCATTAATACACACGTGATCGAGATCGACGGTGAATCAGTGGTGTATTTGGGGGAAAATTATCCAAAATTAAAAGATAAAATTATCTCTCAGGATTTTCTGAAATACAATATCAACGAGGTTTATGAAAATAAGCAATTCGCGATTATTGGAAATTTCCCATATAATATCTCAACACAGATCGTTTTTAGAACTTTAGAATTTAAACATCAGATCCCGGAATTTTCGGGAATGTTTCAAAAAGAAGTGGCCGAACGAATCTGCGAGAAAAAAGGCTCAAAGGCTTACGGAATTTTATCTGTATTAGCCCAGGCCTTCTATGATACAGAGTACCTGTTTACAGTAGATGAAAACGTTTTTATTCCTCCGCCCAAGGTCAAATCGGGTGTGATGAAAATGACCCGAAAGGAAGATTATAGTCTTCCATGCGGAGAAAAGTTGTTTTTTACAGTTGTAAAAACCGCTTTTCAGCAAAGACGAAAAACATTACGTAACAGTTTGAAAACATTAAATTTATCAGATCAATTGCGAGAAGACACTATCTTTGATAAACGTCCCGAACAGCTAAGTGTAGACGAATTTATTGTTTTGACTCAAAAAATAGAAGCCGATGGAGTTTAAAATCAGTAAAGAGCTAATTAAACAAATTGCTCAACTCATTCAAGCTAAAAATAATAAGGAGCTGGAAATTTTATTAAATGACATGCATCATGCCGATTTTGCTGAAATCCTTGATGAAGTTGATATTGATGATGCTACTTATATTTTTAAGGTTTTAGATAGCGAAAAAACAGCCGAAATTCTCTTGGAATTAGAGGATGACCTGCGTGAAAAAATATTAAGCCGACTTTCTCCTAAAGAAATCGCAGAAGAGCTGGATGAGCTCGAAACTAATGATGCGGCAGATATTATTGGAGAGCTTTCAAAAGACAGAAAAGCAGAAGTAATCTCAGAACTTCAGGATGTTGAACACGCAAAAGGAATTGTTGACTTATTGCGTTATGACGAGGACACGGCCGGAGGTATCATGCACAAGGAGTTAGTGAAAGTTAATGAAAACTGGAACGTACTCACCTGTGTGAAAGAAATGCGAATTCAGGCTGAAAATGTTTCCAGAGTACATTCTATTTATGTAGTTGATGATGAGAATCGATTAAAAGGCAGATTGTCGCTCAAAGATTTATTGACCACATCGACCAAAACACAGATTTCAGATATTTATATTAGAAAATTAAATTATGTAAACGTCGAAACTCCGGATGTTGAGGTAGCCAGAATGATGGATAAATATGATCTGGAAGCCATTCCGGTTGTAGATGAATTAGGTCGTTTAGTAGGACGTATTACCATTGATGATATTATCGACGTTATTAAAGACGAAATAGAGAAGAGAGACACAGAAGATATTCAGAAATTTGGAGGATTAGAAGCTCTTGAATTACCGTATGTTCAGACTCGTCTTCTGGAAATGGTAAAAAAAAGAGCAACCTGGCTTGTTGTTTTATTTATTGGTGAAATGTTTACCGCTTCGGCAATGGGATTTTTTGAAGGAGAAATAGAAAAAGCGGTAGTATTGGCATTATTTGTTCCGCTTATTATTTCTAGTGGAGGAAATTCAGGTTCACAGGCAGCAACACTTATTATTAGAGCCATGGCATTAAAAGAGCTTACACTAAAAGACTGGTGGTATGTAATGAAAAAAGAAATTGCATCAGGATTTTTATTAGGAGCGATTTTAGGTATTGTTGGTTTTATCAGGATTTTAATATGGCAGCAAAGCGGACTTTATGAATATGGAGAACATTGGCTTGCAATTGGAATGACTGTTTCAATTTCGTTAGTATTTATTGTATTATGGGGGACACTTTCAGGATCTATGATACCTTTTTTATTAAAAAAGCTCAGACTGGATCCCGCCACTTCATCAGCACCTTTTGTGGCTACTTTAGTAGATGTTACGGGATTAGTTATTTATTTTACCATTGCTTCTTTGTTATTAAAAGGAAAGCTGTTATAAAATAGAATGTATTCACTAATTGCAATAACAGATCTGTTTATTGTTACAACGAATCATGATTTTGGAAAAGCCGGAATGATTTTTGGTTTTTAGATTTTTGCCACAAATTGATGGATTGCAGTGATTTAAAATCTGTAAAATCTATGTAATTTACAGGCCGAAAAGTCTGTTTCTAAACAGCCCAAAATAAATTAAAATCAACCAGGATGAAAGTACACATTATAGGAGGAGGAAACTTAGGGGTTTCTATTGCTCTGGGAATTGCAAAATTTTCAAAAAAGAATCAGGTTACTGTTACGAGAAGAAACATTGCAGGTATTCAATATTTATCAGAATACGGAATTACAGTTTCATCAGATAATAAACATAATATTCAGGAAGCCGATGTGGTAATTTTAACGATAAAACCTTATCAGGTTGATACGGTTTTGAGTGAAATTTTGCCTGTTATAAAAGGAAAAACCATTGCTTCGGCTGTAAGTGGCTTGTCTTTGGATATGCTTCAGTCAAAAACAAACAACGAATTTCCGGTTGTTAGAATTATGCCTAATATTGCAGCGCAGTTTGGCGAATCGGCAACCTGTATCTCTTTTCCGGAAAAAGACAGAGAAAAAGCCCTGCCTATTGTAGATCTGTTTCAGGATTTGGGAACAGCTCCTGTAATCGATGAAAAATTAATGGATGCAGCAACTGTTTTAGGTGCTTGCGGTACTGCATATGCTTTGCGTTATATTCGTGCTTCTATGCAGGCAGGAATCGAAATTGGGTTCGATTCTCAAACCGCTTTAGCCATTGCTGCACAAACCGTAAAAGGAGCAGCCAAAATGTTGCTGGAAGAAAAAGTACATCCGGAACAATTAATTGACCGAGTAACAACGCCGCAAGGCTGTACCATTGTAGGTTTGAACGAAATGGAACATAATGGTTTCAGTTCATCTCTGATAAAAGGAATCAAGACTTCTTTAAAACAAATTAAGGGCTAAGTTTTAATAAAGTATTCAATATTTTAAATTCCAAATTCTAATTTTTAATAGGGTTTGGAATTTTTTATTTTCTTGAACTGATTTTAATCAACTGAATATATTTTCTAACGCACTCCGAAATTTTAGTATAAGAGTTCATCGCATTGCCATAGTTTTGAATCGTAAGAGTGTCTTTGATATAGCTGGCATCTATTCCCACAGGGATTTCCAATTGTTTTGTATCGGTTTTTGATTCCGAAACAGAATCATTATCTTCTTCACGACTAATATCGCCTTCGTAATCATCCCATTTTATGCCTTCCAGAATAATGTATTTTTCTCCGGATTCATTTTGGGTAAAACGAGCGATTCCTTTTAAGGTGCGAAGTTGTGTTTTTAAAAGATAAGTATAGTTCTTTTTAGCTTTCGTAATTTCAATAGAAATAGCACAATCCTCCGAACTGTTTGCATCAGGTTGGGTTTGATAAAGTCCAGTTACAGAATCGTTATTTTCGACTATTTTAATTTGAAGAGAATCAACATCAAGATCATCTTTAGAAACTATTTCTGATTTTTTATTCGTACAGAAACAGAATAATAAACTGACAAAAAGTAAACAGGAAAGTTTAGAAGCTGATATCATAATTTAAAGTTGAGTCAAAAAATGGTCTGAATTTATATACATACTAGCTTCTTTTTTTCTTTTTCAAAACAAATTTAAGATAAGCAAAGCCGAAAATTCCCGAAAGTAAAGATGCGATAAGAATAGCGATTTTTGAAAAAACAATAACTTCAGGATCTTTAAAAGCCAGAAGAGTGATAAAAATCGACATAGTAAAACCTATTCCGCCCAGCATTCCTGCGCCTAGAATATGTGCCCATCTTAAGCCTTTTGGTAAAGCGCACAATCCGGCACTTACACCAATCGAAGAAAAAAACAATATTCCAAGAGGTTTGCCCACAACCAGTCCTAAAATAATTCCTAGTGCATTTTGATGTGTTAAACCTTCATGCCAGTTTGATTCTATCGGAATACAAGTATTGGCAATGGCAAACAAAGGCAAAATTACAAATGCAACGGGTTTGTGTAAAAAGTGCTGCAGTTTATAAGAAGAAGAATTTTCGTCGCCATTGCCAAACGGAATCACAAAGGCCAATATAACACCTGTAATAGTAGCATGAACGCCAGAATTGAGCATAAAATACCACATAATTACTCCGCCAATTAAATACGGAATCAGGTTTTGGACCTTCATTCGGTTTAAAATAAACAATAAGCCCCAAATTCCCAAAGCAATGGCAAGGTTTACAAACGCAATAGAACTGGTGTAAAATATGGCAATTACAATGATAGCGCCCAAATCGTCAATAACCGCCAATGCAGTTAGAAATACTTTTAACGATGAGGGAACTTTTTTTCCTAAAAGAGATAAAATGCCAATTGCAAACGCAATATCTGTAGCCATTGGAATTCCGGCTCCGTTTTGAGTGGCAGTTCCAAAATTTAATGCCAGGAAAATTGCCGCCGGAACCAGCATTCCGCCAAATGCCGCCATGATAGGAAGTGAAGCATTTTTTATATTCGATAATTCACCATGATAGATTTCGCGTTCTAATTCCAAACCAATCAATAAAAAGAAAATTGTCATTAAACCATCATTAATCCAATGTGTGATCGAATGTCCGCCCAAATCTTTTTCCCAAAAAGCAATATATTCAGTAGAATAAGAAGAGTTTGCTATAAATAAAGATAGGATTGTAACAAATAATAAGAGTAAACCCCCTGATTTTTCGTTTTCAAAAAAGGCTTTAAAAGTCTTGGTTAATTTCATTTTTACAGAGGTTGAGATAATTTAGAAGAGATATTTTCGTAAGGCTTGTTTTTCAAAGTTAGAAAAAAAAGTCGCCATTAAAAAATTAACCCTTACAGAGCATGAAAAAAACACTCAGTTTTAGCGAATTTTTGGCATAGGAATGCAGCTTATAAATTAAACAATTAGATAATTAGCTGTATTTTTGTTTCATAAAATTATAATAACAATGAGCATAAAAATTCTTCATATCGACAGCAATCATCCTATTCTTTGGCAACAACTCGAAGATTCCGGTTTTGAAAATCATGCCGATTTTAAATCTTCTAAAGAAGAAATTGAAGCTAAGATTCAGGATTATAACGGAATCGTAATTCGAAGCCGCTTTAAAATAGATAAAACCTTTCTGGACAAGGCAGTCAATTTGCAGTTTATTGCCAGAGTTGGCGCGGGTTTAGAAAGTATTGACTGTGATTATGCCGAAACAAAAGGAATTCACTTAATTGCAGCGCCCGAAGGTAATCGCAACGCTGTTGCAGAACATTCCCTGGGCGTGATTCTGTCTTTGTTTAATAATTTAAATCAGGCCGACGCCGAAATAAAAGCGGGACATTGGAACAGAGAAAGCAACCGCGGACATGAACTTGATGGAAAAACGGTTGGGATTATTGGTTATGGAAACATGGGAAAAGCTTTTGCTAAAAAACTTCGTGGTTTTGAAGTACAGGTTGTCTTTTACGATATTTTAGAAAACATTGGTGACGAAAACGCCAAACAAGTTTCATTACAGGAATTGCAGCAAAAGGCAGATGTTTTGAGTTTACATCTTCCGTGGACTCCTCAAACAGATAAAATAGTCAATAAAGATTTTATTAATGCCTTTGCAAAACCATTTTGGATTATAAATACTTCGAGAGGTAAAAATATCGTTACAGCCGATTTGGTGGAAGCAATGAAGTCTAAAAAAATTCTTGGTGCAGGTCTGGATGTTTTGGAGTACGAAAAGTTGTCTTTCGAAACATTATTTCAGGATAAAAATACACCCGAAGCTTTTCAGTATTTACTTGAAGCCAAAAATGTACTGCTAACACCTCATATCGCAGGCTGGACTTTTGAAAGTCACGAACGTTTAGCGCAGGTCATAGTAGATAAAATTAAGGTAGTCTATTCAAAATAAGTTTTTTAACACAGGGAAAAAAGAACTCTTAAAATTTTACAATTTTATAACGAGTTTTTTCTGTAGATTTTTAAGCCTATAATTAGTTTTTTTTGTTAAATTTTAATAATATTGTTCGGGTTTTGCTCTGTTTACTTTTTGATGCCTAATTAAAAGATGTTAAAAAGTTGCATAACGAGCTTACTAAAACAATCTGTAAAAGTTATTGAAAGTGAGTTAGACGAAGTTTTGTAGAGCTTTTAACTTCTAGAAAAATACCTTAATTTAATACAATAATAATTTATTGGTTACTCCAGCTAATTTGTAGGGGTTATTTTTACAGATTTTTAAAATAAATTTAAAAAATAAGCTTATCTAATGCTTGAAAATTAGAATACATTAACCTTAATTTAATTAATAAAAAATGGAAAACAGTTTTAAAGAAACGTCAAATGATTTTAATGATCCAATCCCGGTATTTAAGGTAGATCCAATTATGGTATTGCTTTATGGATTTTTATCTTGTGGATTATATTTGATTTATTGGAATATCAAAGTTGCAGAAGTTTTTAATGCTGTAGCTAAGAAAGAAGTTATTTCTCAGCCTATTGCAATTTTTGCAGGTTGTTGTATGCCCGTAAATATTTATTTTTATTATTTGGCTGGAAAAGAAGCATTGCCAAAAGTTTATGAAAGAACTGGAGAGCTTCAAAAAGACCAATCAACTTTATTAATTGTTTTAGGGTTCTTTTTCCCTATGGCAGCAGCGATGATTGTACAAGGTGATATCAACAGATTATACAAATAATAGTAAAATAAAACGTAAAATTTACGGAATTATCGGTGCAGCAATTACACTGATAGTTCCGTTTTTTTTAATGCTAAACAATCACCACGATCATTTAGAAACAGATCAGTCGTTTTGTCCTTTCAAAATGGTAACCGGTTTTCCTTGTCCGGGTTGTGGTATAACCAAGTCATTGGTGTATTTTTATCAGGGCGATATATACAAATCTCTTAGTTATCATATTTTAGGGCCTTTTGTTATTGTATTTTGCTGGTTGACCATCATTGTACTAATAACAGAAATTATCACTAAAAAAGAATACTTTACAAGTCTTTTGTATAACAGAAAACTGGCGTATAATTTGGCTTACTTTTTAGCCTTTTATCATATAATCCGGTTAGTACTATTTGTTAAAAACAATTCTTTTGATGACATATTACATCAGTCGATTTGGTTTTAAAACAAAAAGAAAAAACTCATAAGCTTTTAAACTTATGAGTTTTTTCTTTTTTATAATAAAATTAATTAATCTTCTTTCTCAGATAATTTACGTTCCAGTTCTATTTGAAACTCTTCAATAACGGGCTTCATGGTGCTTTCCGGAATATCTGCAATTCTAATGTACATTAAACCGTCTACAGCGTTATTAAATAAAGGATCGACGTTAAAAGCAACCACACGTGCATTTTGTTTGATGTATTTTTTAATTAAAACCGGCAAGCGTAAATTTCCTGGCTCTAATTCGTCAATAATTTTATCAAATTTATTTAAATCAGATTCTGCTTCATCGAAGATAAAATCTTTATCAGCATCTTTCAGTTTAACTTTATAGGCCTTTTTCGGGTGAATGTATTGTGCGATATAGGGATCGTAATAATTTGACTTCATAAATTCAATCATCAATGATTTAGAGAAGTCTGAAAACTGATTGCTGATACTCACGCCTCCTAATAAATATTTATGCTCAGGATGACGTAAAGTAGTATGAATAATTCCTTTCCACAACAAGAACAAAGGCATTGGTTTTTGCTGATATTCTTTAATAATAAAAGCACGTCCCATTTCGATCGATTTATGCATCATATCGTGCAATTCAGGTTCGAATCTAAAAAGGTCTGTCAGATAAAAACCTTCAATTCCATACTTTGGGTAAATCTCAGAACCCAATCCCATGCGATAAGCTCCGGCAATTTTTTTGGTTTCATCATCCCATAAAAACATATGGTGATAATATTTGTCGTATTCATCTAAGTCAATAGATTCGTTTGTTCCTTCGCCCACTTCACGAAAAGTAATTTCACGAAGACGTCCGATTTCATGTAAAATATTCGGAATTGATTTTGCTCTCGCAAAAAACACTTCGTAGTTTTTACTTTGTAATAGTCGGCAATCGCTGCCTCTTAAAGCCTGAACTTCATCAATCATTTTTGATTCGTTCGCCGGCGTTACAATTTTTTTAGGCGCTTTTGCAATTTTAAGACTCGCAGTATCAATCAGTTTGGTGTCTTTTTCAAACGGATTGGCCAGCATATAGGTTTTCTTTCTTAGAAACTCAGAGTATTCTTCAAAAGATTGAATTTCGTTTTGTTCATTTACAGAAATCGGTTTTCCAATACGAACCTTAATCACACGATCTTTTTGTGTAAGCAATTCTGATGGTAGTTTTGCAGTACGTAAAGTGTCATCGATTTTAGAAAGCCAATAAAATAATTTACTGTTCTTGGCATGAAAATAAATGGGAACAACAGGAACTTTAGCTTTTCTGATTAATTTTAAAGCACCTTCTTCCCAGGGTTTATCTACCACTAATTTCCCGTCTTTGTAAGTCGAAACTTCTCCGGCAGGAAAAATTCCTAAAGGTTTTCCATCGCTTAAATGGCGTAAAGTTTCCTTGATTCCAACCACGCTAGATTTTGCATCCTTATGATTTTCAAAAGGATTAACCGGCATAATGTATTTTTTAAGCGGAACAATTCTGTGCAGCAAAAAGTTGGCAATGATTTTAAAATTAGGTTCTCTTTCAAGCATTAATTTCAAAAGCAAAATACCATCAATTCCTCCAAGCGGATGATTTGAAATCGTAATATAAGGACCTTCTTTAGGTAAACGTTTTAGATCTTCTTCAGGGATTTCGAATTTGATTTCCATCTCATCCAAAATTCCGTTCAAAAACGCAACATCTTCCAGGTGTTTATTGTGATCGTAAATTTTATTAAGGGTAGAGATCTTAAGAACCTTCATAAGAATCCAGCCTGAAAAAGTACCAAACACACCGTACTTCTCAACATTTATTGCCTTTGCAACTTCTTTCGCGGTAACTAAACCCATGTACTATTTTTAATTTATTAGAGCAGCGAACAAAGATAACAAAAAACTCTACTTTTCGAAGTTTCAATCATAAACTTTCCACTTTTTTATTACATTTGGAATCCTAAAAAAAAAGCTGATGAAAATTATTTCTTATAATGTAAACGGAATACGAGCCGCAATAACTAAAGGTTTTATCGAATGGCTGCAACAAGCCAATCCTGATGTTATTTGCCTTCAGGAAATAAAAGCAACACAGGAACAAATTCCGGTTGATGATATAACGGCTGCTGGCTATCCCTATCAATATTATTATCCCGCAACAAAAAAAGGGTATAGCGGAGTAGCAATTTTATCTAAAACGAAACCCAATAATGTAGTATACGGAACCGGAATTCAGCATATGGATTTTGAAGGCCGTAACCTTCGTGCCGATTTTGATGATTGCTCTGTAATGAGTTTATACCTTCCTTCAGGAACCAATATCGAAAGATTAGATCATAAATTTATGTTTATGGATGACTTTCAAACCTATATAAATGAATTAAAATTAACCATCCCAAATCTCATTATTTGCGGCGATTACAATATTTGCCATGAAGCAATCGATATTCACGATCCTGTTCGTAACAAAACCGTATCCGGATTTTTACCTGCAGAGCGCGCCTGGCTCGATGCCTTTATGAAATCAGGTTTTATTGACAGTTTTCGTCATTTCAACAAAGAACCGCATCATTACTCGTGGTGGAGTTACCGTGCCGGAGCCCGCGGAAATAACAAAGGCTGGCGTATCGATTATAACCTCGTAAGCGATTCAATGGAGCATCGTTTAAAACGCGCCGTTATACTTCCTGATGCAGTACACTCCGATCATTGTCCTGTTTTAGTCGAAATCGAATAAATTTTGGTATTGTTCTTGCTAAAAGAAAAGCGTGATCAGGTTTAATAGCTATCGTCCTGAGTAAATTCGAAAGAAGGAGCTGTTTCCTGCTGTACACTATATCTTTTGTGGCGAACCCCGCCACAAAAGGATGCCGTTCCCATCAGGGCTAGGGCTTTCCGTTAAACAAGAAATTTTGAATTATTAATACGCCCCAATAAAACTAAAAAAGTAAAATGATTAAAAAGGCTTCCATCGGATTACTGGTTATAGCAATGTCTATGACTTCTTGTGTGTCCAAGAAAATTTACAACGATCTTGAAACCAAATATTCAGATCTTAAAAAAGAAAACCGTTCGATTGCAGATCAAAATGCAGATTTGCAAAAATCAAAAAATCAGTTAGAATTAGAACGAGACAATTTAACCAAAGATTTAAATGCAACCAAAGATGAATTGGCAAAACAAAAAGCCGATTTAGCTGCAGCGCAAAACAAGTTTAAAGTTTTGCAGGATTCATACAATGCACTTGAAAAAAACAGCAACGATGCATTAGAAAAAAACATGGCTAAAAACCGCGAATTGTTAGCGCAATTAGAAGCAAAATCTAAAAAATTAGCCGAAGAACAAGCAAGCCTTGATAAAACAGCAAGTCGTTTAAATGAGCTTGAAGCCATGATTGCAGCTAAAGAAGCAGCAATGAAAAAACTAAAAGAAACATTGTCTAAAGCCCTAAACGGTTTCGAAGGCAAAGGTTTGACAGTAGAACAGAAAAACGGAAAAGTATATGTTTCTATGGAAAACAAATTACTTTTTAACTCAGGAAGCTGGGCTGTTGGAACCGAAGGAAGAAGAGCCGTTGTAGAACTAGGAAAAGTTTTGGGCGATAATCCTGATCTTTCGGTTTTAATTGAAGGACATACAGATGATGATCCGTATGCAGGTTCCGGACCAATTGCAAACAATTGGGATTTATCGACTAAAAGAGCAACAGCAATTGTAGCTATTTTAAGTGAAAACAATAAAATCAACAAGCAAAAATTAACAGCAGCAGGTCGCAGCGAGTTTTCTCCGCTTGCCAGCAATGCAACTCCCGAAGGAAAAGCTAAAAACCGCAGAATCGAAATCATCTTAACACCAAGATTAGATGAAATCGCTGAAATGCTGAATAGTATTAATTAAGTTTTTTAGGAGCAAAGGTTAAAAGCAGCAAAGGCTCAGAGTTTATACTTTGAGCCTTTTTTATTTAATGTCTCGTCCTAAAAAAAGTTGACTATAATTACTTTAATTATGTCAAGAGAACGAAAAACTTTAAAAATTTCCAAAGCGCCACAAACATATAGCGAGGTGTTTAAAAAACAGGTTGTCAAAG
>Ga0194135_10000030_pt1 | contig 82410 bp, 63 predicted proteins | sample LitLau_LLRF_2013_FD_134024 | JGI IMG/M metagenome (GOLD analysis project Ga0194135, IMG submission 134024) | Freshwater sediment microbial communities in response to fracking from North America - Little Laurel Run_MetaG_LLRF_2013 (version 2) | ecosystem: Environmental > Aquatic > Freshwater >...
CGGCACGCCGAACAGGTGGCTGTAGCTGTGGGCCATCAGCTCGTTGGCTTTCTTGCTCGCCGCGTACAGCGACAGCGGATGGTCAACGTTGTCGCTGACCTTGTACGGGGTCTGCTGGTTGGCCCCGTACACCGAGCTGGACGAGGCATAGATCAGGTGCTGCACCGGGTAGCGCCGGCACATTTCCAGCAGGTTGAGGAAGCCCGAGAGGTTGCTGTCCAGGTAGGCCTTGGGGTTCTCCAGGGAGTAGCGCACCCCGGCCTGGGCGGCGAGGTTGATCACCACCTGAGGCCGGATCTCGGCGAACAGCCGCTCCAGGCCGGCGCTGTCCGCCAGGTCCAGGCGTTGCAGCGGGAAGTGCCCCACTTGCCGCTCCACCCAGCGCACCCGGTCGTGCTTGAGCCGGGGGTCGTAGTAGTCGTTGAAATTATCCAGCCCGGTGACCTGGTGCCCATCCTTGAGCAGACGCAGTGCGGTATGGGCGCCGATAAAACCGGCGGCCCCGGTGATCAGGATATTCATGCGCCAAGGGCCTCGGGTACACGGTAGGGCAGGCCGATGCTCAGATAGTGCAGACCGGCGTCCGCTGCCTGTTGCGGGTTGTAGAGATTGCGCCCATCGACGATCAGGCGGTCCTTGAGGGTGTCGCGCAGCAACTTGAAGTCCACCACGCGGAAGGCCTTCCATTCGGTGCAGATCACCAGCGCGTCGGCGCCTTGCAAGGCGTCATCGCGGGTGGCGCACAGCTGCAGGTCGTCGCGGTAGCCGTACAGGCGCCGGCATTCGGTCATGGCTTCCGGGTCGTAGGCCTGGACCCTGGCCCCGGCGTCCCACAGCGCCTGCATCAGGTAGCGGCTGGTGGCTTCGCGCATGTCGTCGGTGTTGGGCTTGAAGGCCAGGCCCCAGAGGGCGATGACCTTGCCCTGCAGGTTGTCCCCCAGGTGCGCCTTGAGCTTGCGAAACAGCACGTGGCGCTGCTGCTCGTTGACGTCGCGCACGGTCTTGAGCATGTGCGGCTCCAGCCCGTGGCTTTCGGCGGTGTGGATCAGCGCCCGCAGGTCCTTGGGGAAGCACGAGCCGCCGAACCCGGCGCCGGGGTAGATGAAGTGATAACCGATGCGCGGATCGGCGCCGATGCCCTTGCGCACCGCGTTGATGTCCACTCCCAGGCGTTCCGCCAGGTTGGCCATCTCGTTCATGAAGCTGATGCGGGTGGCGAGCATCGCGTTGGCCGCGTACTTGACCAGCTCGGCGCTGCGGTTGTCCATGAACATCAGGCGGTCATGGTTGTGGTTGAACGGTGCGTACAGTTCGCTCAACTGCTGGCGGGGCAGGTCGTGGGCACAGCCGACGATGATCCGGTCCGGGCGCATGCAGTCGGCCACGGCCGAGCCTTCCTTGAGGAACTCCGGGTTGGACACCACGTGCACCCGCAGCTGGGATTTGCCCAGGTCCGCCAGTTGTTCGGCGACGGTTTCGATCACCAGATCGGCGGTGCCCACCGGGACCGTGGATTTGATCACCAGGGTCTTGTCGCTGAGCATCAGGCAGGCAATATTGCGCGCCACCGCCAGGACATGGTCGAGGTCCGCCGAGCCGTCTTCGTTGGAGGGCGTGCCGACTGCAATGAAGATCACCTCTCCATGGCCCACGGCATCGCTGGCCTGGGTGGTGAAGTGCAGTCGGCCGGCCTTTTGATTCTCTTCGATCAGGGTCGCCAGACCCGGCTCGTGAATCGGTGGAATAGAACGTTGCAGCTGGGCGATTTTCTGGCTGTCGATGTCGACACAGATCACGTTATGCCCAACATCGGCGAGGGCAACTGCTTGCACCAGGCCGACATAACCAGTACCGAAAACGCTGACTTCCAAGGGAACGACCTCGTCCATGATAAGTGTTGGGTGAGGCTGTAGCTCACCTTCCGCAAAAGGCATATGGCACATTGCCGCCATCGCGCTCTTTTTTTGACACTATCACAAGGCTGAGACGTTTAATTGACGTTTTGCGGTGTTGCATAAATGACGCCGGGGTTTTATCTGATGCTTGTTAAATATAAAAACCCATATAGAACAATGATATAGATGATCTCATTAGGGTCGTAATGAAAAGCGTCAAATAGTTGTTTTTCCATTTTTCAGAGGTAAAAAATCCGACGAACGGTATGTCTGGGCGATAAAAAAATAATGCTTTTTTGCCAGCATTGAATTCTTGCTACTCCAGCCGCGCACTTTTCTGATCGATTGGACGGTTTTTTCGACGCTGTCGGCCTGATGAAAAATTGAAAAAAATGACAGGTTTATTCTTGGTTTTGCCGGTGCGGCGCCGCTCGCCGCCTCGCGGCATTGTTCGACCGGCGAGTCAGACTAAAGTCGGGTTGGGAGGGTTTTGGCCATCTGCCATCATTGGCGCCCCTCATTGATTCAATCAATTCAGCCTGCAGTCTTTGATTTGCAGGGTGAATGAGTCCTGGGTCTCTCTTACCGACCTTGCGTCACAGATTTGTGCTGGAGCCTGTTCATGCGTCCCCCTTTTCCCCTGATCAATCCGTGCCCGCTGCTGGGCCTCGGAGCCGCTGTCCTGTGGGCAGGATTTGCCCCGTCGGTTCAAGCCGACGGCTTTCTTGAGGACAGCAGTGCCAAGCTGGAATCACGCACGATCTACTTCAACCGGGATTTTCGTGACGGCCATACCGGCACCGAGCAGGGCGCTTCCAAGCGTGAGGAGTCGGCCCAGGGCTTCATCCTCAACCTGCAGTCGGGCTACACCGAAGGCACCGTCGGGTTCGGTCTGGATGCCCTGGGCATGCTCGGGATCAAGCTCGACTCCAGCCCCGATCGCAGCAACAGCGGCCTGCTGCCTTCGAGTGGGCATGACCCGCGGGGCTCGGCGGACCAGTACGCCAAGCTGGGCCTGACCGCCAAGGTCCGGGTCTCGCAGACCGTGTTCAAATACGGCGCGCAACTGCCGGACCTGCCGTTGCTCAAGTACAACGACGGGCGCCTGCTACCGACGATGTTCAACGGCGCGGTGCTGACCTCCCGCGAGGTCAAGGACCTGACCCTGACCGCCGCCCGGCTCAACCGCTACACCGCCCGGGATTCCACCGACGCCCAGGACATCCGCGTGCACTGCAAGAACAAGCGCTATGCCTGCAACACCACGGCGGATCACTTCGACACCTATGGCCTGGACTACAAGTTCAACGAGCGGCTGACCGGCCAGTACCACTACGCCGAGTTGCAGGACATCTACCGTCAGCATTTTGTCGGCCTGCTGGCCAACCAGCCCCTGGGGCCGGGCGTGCTCAAGGGCGACCTGCGCCTGCTCAAGAGTGCCGACACCGGCGCCGAGCGCGCCGGCGGCATCGACAACCGTGCCCTGAGCAGCATGCTCGGCTACAGCCTCGCTGGTCACACAGTGAGCGCCGGCTGGCAGCGCATGTACGGCGACAACTCGATGCCCTACCTGGATGGCAGCAACCCGTACCTGGTGAACTACGTGCAGGTCAACGATTTCGCGGCGATCCAGGAGCGGTCCTGGCAACTGCGCTATGACTACGACTTCAAGGCCGTGGGCCTCAATGGCCTGAGCTTCCTGACCCGCTACGTCAGCGGTGACCACATCAAGGTCCCGGGCAGCCTGCGCGAAGGCCGCGAGTGGGAGCGTGACAGCGAACTCAAGTACGTGGTGCAGAGCGGCACCTTCAAGGACCTCAGCCTGCGCCTGCGCAACGCCACCTACCGCAGCAACTACCAGAAGATTGCCCGCGACATGGACGAAACCCGGCTGATCGTCAGCTACAACTTCTCCCTGCTCTGACCCGACAACCGCCCCGCGCTACGTAGGCGCTGGCTTGCCAGCCAAGGGGGTTCCTGGCGGGGGCAAGGCTTGCGGGCCCTTTCGCCGGCAAGCCGGCTCCTGCAGAGAGGGGGCCCCGAGCTTGATGGTCCGGCTGGTGGGGTGGACGAATCCGTGGCGCTTTCCAGGGCGCGCGCAAAGGCGGTAACCAAGGCCAACGTCTACTGGCTTTTTCCCGGTCACTGCCTAAGATGGCGATCCCGGGATTCTTAGGAAAACGTTGGTCACGATGGCGGAAAAAGACACCATCTCCATGCAGCTGGTGCGCGAGGCGCTGCTGCAAAGCTGTGCGCCGGGGGCGGCCACCGTTGAAGTGCTGAACAAGGTCGGCATCGATCCGCGGCTCTTGCAGCAGAGCACCGCGCGAGTCCCGGCCAGTGCCTATGCGCGGCTCTGGCGCTTGCTGGCGCGGCGCCTGGATGACGAGTTTTTCGGCATGGATCCGCGTCGGCTGAAGTCCGGCAGCCTGGCCTTTCTCTGCCGCTCGGCCATGGCCCAGCCGACTCTGGCGGCCGGGCTGGATTCGCTGCTGGGCTTTCTGTCGTTGATGTTCGAGCGCCTGCCGGCGCAACTGGTGCGCCAGCAGAGCCTGGCGGAAATCGTCCTGCAGGAGGACGAACAGGCACCGGGCCGGGCCTTCACCTATTTCACCTACTGGATGATCGTGCATGGCGTGGCCTGCTGGCTGGCGGGGCGGCGGATTCCGATCCTGGCCATCGAACTGCGCTGCCCGCAGCCGGATTTTTGCGACGACTACCGAGTGATGTTCTCCGACAACCTGCGCTTTGCCCGCTCGCGCACGCGGATGATCATCGCCGCCGATTGCCTGGACCTGCCGATCAAGCGCAGCGAGGAAGAGCTCAAGCGCTTTCTGGCCCATGCCCCGGCCAACATCCTGGTCAAGTACCGCGACCCCGAGAGCCTGGCCAGCCGCATCAAGCAGCAACTGCGGCAACTGCCCGCGGAACAATGGCCGGAGAGCGAAAGCCTGGCCCACAGCCTGTGCATCTCGGCCTCGACCCTGCGTCGGCGCCTGGCGGAGGAGGGCCAGAGCTACCAAGGGCTCAAGGACAGCGTGCGCAAGGAACTGGCGATCGTCTGGCTGGCCGAGCCGCAGATCAGCTTCGCCGAGATTGCCGAGCGCCTGGGTTTTGCCGACACCAGCTCGTTCTACAAGGCCTTTCGCAAATGGTCTGGCTCCAACCCCGGGCATTATCGCAGCCTGATCCTCAACGACCCGTCCTGACCCCAGCCCCGCCCGTTGGGGGCTGGCTTGCCGGCGAAGAGGCCCGCAAGCCTTGCACCACCCCGGCCGCCGCCTTCGCTGGCAAGCCAGCTCCTACGCAGCCCGCAATCAGCGCCGCCCGGTAGGAGCCGGCTTGCCGGCGAAGAGGCCCGCAAGTCTTGCATCACCCCGAGCGCCGTCTGCGCTGGCAAGCCTGAGGCGGACTCTTGGCCAAACCGGTCACGCAACTTGATAGCTTTGACCATTGTCGCCCAAGGGCTCTGGCGCCAGTATTTCCCTGCTTTTCATGAGGTTCCCATCCTAATAAGAACAGTGAGGGATTCTGGCAATGCGCAATTACCTGTCCGCCATCAAGGATTTCAATTATCAGCACTGTGTCGACGCCTCCCTGGCGGGTTCGCTGTCGGCCCTCAATGCCTGTGTCGAATGTTGTGACCGGCATGCGTTGCCCGGGCGCATCGCGCTGGTCTGGGAGGGGCGCGACGGCAGTAGCGCCAGCTATACCTTCACCGAGTTGCAGGACAAGGCCGGGCGCCTGGCCAACTTCTTCCTGGCCCAGGGGGTTGGCAAGGGCGACAAGGTCGCCGGGCTGCTGCCGCGCAACGTTGAACTCTTGATCACGGTGCTGGCCACTTGGCGCATCGGCGCGGTGTACCAGCCGCTGTTCACCGCCTTTGGCCCCAAGGCCATCGAGCACCGCCTCAACAGTTCAAAAGCCAAGCTGGTGATCTGCGACGCGGTGAACCGGCCGAAGCTGGCGGAAGTCGCCGAGTGCCCGACCATCGTTACGGTCGCAGGCACCAAGGGCCAGGGCATCGTGCGTGGCGATTTCAGTTTCTGGGCCGAGCTGGAGCAATACCCGGCCCAGTGCGAGCCGGTGCTGCTGACCGGCGAAGACCCGTTCCTGCTGATGTTCACTTCGGGCACCACCGGCCCCTCGAAAGCCCTGGAAGTCCCGCTCAAGGCGATTGTCGCGTTCCAGGCCTACACCCGCGACGCCGTGGACCTGCGCCCGGAAGATGCCTTCTGGAACGTCGCCGACCCGGGCTGGGCCTATGGCATCTATTTCGGCGTCACCGGGCCGCTGGGCCTGGGCCACCCGATCACCTTCTACGATGGCCCCTTCACCCTGGAAAGCACCTGCCGGGTGATCAACAAGTACGGCATCACCAACCTCACCGGCTCGCCCACCGCCTACCGCCTGCTGATCGCCGGTGGCGACCAGTTCGCCCGGTCGATCAAGGGCCGCCTGCGCATCGTCAGCAGCGCCGGCGAGCCGCTGAACCCGGAAGTGATCCGCTGGTTCGCCGAGCAACTGGATGTGGTGATCCACGACCATTACGGCCAGACCGAGCTGGGCATGGTGCTGTGCAACCACCACGGCCTGGAGCATCCGGTGCATGTCGGCGCCGCCGGTTTCGCCTCGCCGGGCCACCGCATCGTGGTGCTGGACGAAGAGTACCGGGAGCTGGGCGTCGGCCAGCCGGGGATCCTCGCCATCGACCGCCGCCAGTCGCCGATGTGCTGGTTCGCCGGTTACGCCGGGGTGCCGACCAAGGCCTTCGTCGGTGACTACTACTTAAGCGGCGACACCGTGGAGCTGAACCAGGACGGCAGCATCAGCTTCGTTGGCCGCAGCGACGATGTGATCACCACCTCCGGCTACCGGGTCGGCCCGTTCGACGTGGAAAGCGCGCTGATCGAACACCCGGCGGTGGTGGAAGCGGCGGTGGTGGGCAAGCCCGATCCGGAGCGCACCGAGCTGGTGAAAGCCTTTGTGGTGCTCAGCGAGCAGTACCGCGCCACGGCCGAGTTGGCCGAGGAGCTGCGCCAGCATGTGCGCAAGCGCCTGGCGGCCCATTCCTACCCCCGTGAAATCGAATTTGTCAGTGATTTGCCCAAGACCCCCAGCGGCAAATTGCAGCGCTTTATCTTGCGCAACCAGGAAATCGCCAAGGCTCAAGAGGCCGCGGCGTCAACAGCTACCGCGTAAACAGGATTGAAATGATGCAGATCGCAAACAAGGTTTTTCTCGTCAGTGGCGGTGCCTCCGGCCTCGGCGCGGCCAGCGCTGAAATGCTGGTGGCCGCCGGCGCCAAGGTGATGCTGGTGGACCTCAACGCCGAGGCCGTGGCGGCCAAGGCCCAGCAACTGGGTTGCCACAGCGTGGTCGCCGACATCAGCCAGGAAGCCGCCGCCGAAGCGGCGGTGCAGGCCACGGTCAAGGCCTTTGGCGGACTGAACGGTCTGGTCAACTGTGCCGGCATCGTGCGCGGCGAGAAGGTCCTGGGCAAGAACGGCCCGCATGCCCTGGCCAGTTTCAGCCAGGTGATCAACGTCAACCTGATCGGCAGCTTCAACCTGCTGCGCCTGGCCGCGGCGGCCATCGCTGAAAGCGCCGCCGATGCCGATGGCGAGCGCGGGGTGATCATCAACACCGCCTCCATCGCCGCCTTCGACGGGCAGATCGGCCAGGCCGCCTATGCCGCCTCCAAGGGCGCCATCGCCAGCCTGACCCTGCCGGTGGCCCGCGAACTGGCACGTTTCGGCATCCGGGTGATGACCATCGCCCCGGGGATTTTCGAAACCCCGATGATGGCCGGCATGAGCGACGAAGTGCGCGCTGGCCTGGCCGCGGGCGTGCCGTTCCCGCCGCGCCTGGGCAAGCCCGCCGAGTACGCCGCGCTGGTGCGGCATATCATTGAAAACAGCATGCTCAACGGCGAGGTGATCCGTCTCGACGGCGCCTTGCGCATGGCCGCCAAGTAAGGAGGAATTCTCATGTCCATTGCCCACGATCCCATCGTCATCGTCAGCGCCGTCCGCACCCCCATGGGCGGTTTCCAGGGTGAACTCAAAGGCCTCAGCGCCCCGCAACTGGGGAGCGAGGCCATCCGCGCCGCGGTACAGCGCGCCGGCATCGCGGCTGACGCGGTAGAAGAAGTGCTGTTCGGCTGCGTGCTGTCCGCCGGCCTCGGCCAGGCTCCGGCGCGTCAGGCCGCCCTGGGCGCCGGCCTGGACAAGGGCACCCGCTGCACCACCCTGAACAAGATGTGCGGTTCCGGCATGGAGGCCACCATCCTGGCCCACGACATGCTGCTGGCCGGCAGCGCCGAAGTGGTGATCGCCGGCGGCATGGAAAGCATGTCCAACGCTCCGTACCTGCTGGACCGTGCCCGCAGCGGCTACCGCATGGGCCATGGCAAGGTGCTGGACCATATGTTCCTCGACGGTCTGGAAGACGCCTATGACAAGGGCCGCCTGATGGGCACCTTTGCCGAGGACTGCGCCGAGGCCAACGGCTTTACCCGTCAGGCCCAGGATGAATTTGCCGTGGCTTCCCTGACCCGCGCCCAGCAGGCGATCAAGGACGGCCTGTTCAAGGATGAGATCGTTCCCCTGCAAGTGATGATCGGCAAGGAGTCCAAGCTGATCAGCGATGACGAACAGCCGCCCAAGGCCAAGCTGGACAAGATCGCCACCTTGAAGCCGGCGTTCCGTGACGGCGGCACCGTGACCGCGGCCAACGCCAGTTCGATCTCCGACGGCGCCGCGGCCCTGGTGCTGATGCGCCGCTCCGAAGCCGACAAGCGCGGCCTCAAGCCCCTGGCGGTGATCCACGGCCACGCGGCCTTCGCCGACACCCCCGGGCTGTTCCCGGTGGCCCCGGTGGGCGCCATCGAGCGACTGATGAAGAAGACCGGCTGGTCGCTGAACGAGGTCGACCTGTTCGAAATCAACGAAGCCTTCGCCGTGGTCAGCCTGGTGACCATGAGCAAGCTGGACATCCCCCACGCCAAGGTCAACGTGCACGGCGGCGCCTGCGCCCTGGGCCATCCGATTGGTGCCTCCGGTGCGCGGATTTTGGTGACCCTGCTCTCGGCCCTGCGCCAGAAAGGCCTCAAACGTGGCGTGGCCGCGATCTGCATCGGCGGTGGTGAAGCCACGGCCATGGCCGTTGAATGCCTGTAACGAGGAATCCCGATGTTGCCCAATGACGAACAACTGCAGATCAGCGACGCCGCCCGGCAATTTGCCCAGGAGCGTCTGAAACCCTTTGCCGCCGACTGGGACCGCGAGCACCGCTTTCCCAAGGAAGCCATCGCCGAGATGGCCGAGCTGGGTTTTTTCGGCATGCTGGTGCCCGAGCAGTGGGGCGGTTGTGACACCGGCTACCTGGCCTATGCCATGGCCCTGGAGGAAATCGCCGCCGGTGACGGTGCCTGCTCCACCATCATGAGCGTGCACAACTCGGTGGGCTGCGTGCCTATCCTCAAGTTCGGCAACGATGAGCAGAAGGAGCGTTTCCTCAAGCCCCTGGCCAGTGGCGCCATGCTCGGCGCCTTCGCCCTGACCGAGCCCCAGGCCGGCTCCGATGCCAGCAGCCTGAAGACCCGGGCTCGGCGCGACGGCGATCACTATGTGCTCAACGGCTGCAAGCAGTTCATCACCTCCGGGCAGAACGCCGGGGTGGTGATCGTGTTCGCGGTCACCGACCCGGCGGCCGGCAAGCGCGGCATCAGCGCCTTTATCGTGCCCACCGACTCGCCGGGCTATAAGGTCGCGCGCATCGAGGACAAGCTCGGTCAGCATGCCAGCGACACCTGCCAGATCCTCTTCGAGGATGTGAAGGTGCCGCTGGCCAACCGCCTGGGGGAGGAGGGCGAGGGCTACAAGATCGCCCTGGCCAACCTTGAAGGCGGCCGCGTGGGCATTGCCTCGCAATCGGTGGGCATGGCCCGGGCCGCGTTCGAAGCGGCGCGTGACTACGCCCGTGAACGCGAAACCTTTGGCAAGCCGATCATCGAGCACCAGGCGGTGGCCTTCCGCCTCGCGGACATGGCCACCCAGATCGCCGTGGCCCGGCAGATGGTGCATTACGCCGCGGCCCTGCGCGACAGCGGCAAGCCGGCCCTGGTGGAAGCCTCGATGGCCAAGCTGTTCGCCTCGGAAATGGCCGAAAAGGTCTGCTCCGCGGCCTTGCAAACCCTGGGCGGCTATGGCTATTTGAGCGACTTCCCGCTGGAGCGGATCTACCGCGACGTGCGCATCTGCCAGATCTACGAAGGCACCAGCGACATCCAGCGCATGGTTATTTCGCGCAATCTCTGACTTTTTAGCAGGAGCTGATACATGAGCTACGAAACCATCTTGTTGGACATCAAGGACCGGGTCGGCCTGATCACCCTCAACCGTCCCCAGGCGCTGAACGCCCTCAACGCGCAGATCGTCGGCGAAGTGAACCAGGCCCTGGATCGCCTGGAAGCCGACCCGCAGATCGGCTGCATCGTCATCACCGGTTCCAAGAAAGCCTTCGCCGCCGGTGCCGACATCAAGGAAATGGCCGAGCTGACCTACCCGCAGATCTACCTCGACGACCTGTTCAGCGACAGCGACCGCGTGGCCAACCGGCGCAAGCCGATCATCGCCGCGGTCAACGGTTTCGCCCTCGGCGGCGGTTGCGAACTGGCCTTGATGTGCGACTTCATCCTGGCCGGCGACAACGCCAAGTTCGGCCAGCCGGAAATCAACCTCGGGGTGCTGCCGGGCATGGGCGGCACCCAGCGCCTGACCCGCGCGGTAGGCAAGGCCAAGGCCATGGAAATGTGCCTGACCGGACGCTTTATCGACGCCGTGGAAGCTGAGCGTTGCGGCATCGTCGCGCGCATCGTGCCGGCGGACGAACTGGTGGAAGAAGCCCTGAAAGTCGCCGCCGTGATCGCCGCAAAATCGATCCCGGTGAGCATGATGATCAAGGAAAGCGTGAACCGCGCCTTCGAAGTCAGCCTGTCCGAAGGCGTGCGCTTCGAGCGCCGGGTATTCCACGCCGCCTTCGCCACCCAGGACCAGAAAGAGGGCATGGCCGCTTTCATCGCCAAGCGTGATCCGCAGTTCAAGGATCAGTAACCGCACCGCTCCCGGCAGGACGCGGTGTTCAGCCAGCGTCCCTGCACCCTCAACCGCAGCGCTTAGCTGCGGTTGATGCAAACTCCCCCCTCAACCAGCATCGCCGTCCCGCTGACGAAACTGGCGGCGTCCGACGCGAGGAACAGCGCCGCGCGGGCAATTTCCTCGGGCCGGGCGAGGCGCTTGAGGGCATGCAGGCTTTCGACAAAGGCGCGTTTCTCAGGGGTGTCGGTGGCTGCACGGCCCATTGGCGTGTCGGTGCCTCCAGGCAGTAGCGCGTTGGCGCGAATGCCGTGGGGGCCTTCTTCAGCGGCGATCACCTGGGTCAAGCCGATCAGCGCGGCCTTGCTCGCGGCATACGCCGCCATACCGGGAAAACCGACGTGGTGCCCGACAAAGCTGGACGTGAAAATGATCGACCCTGCGCCCCGACTGCGCAGAGCAGGCAACTGGTACTTGGCCCCGAGAAAGGCACTGGTCAAGTTGCAGTCGAGCACGGCCTGCCACTGGTCCAGGGTCAGCTCGGAGACGGACCGGGTTTCACCGGTCATTCCGGCGTTGTTGAAGGCGATATCCAAACCACCGAAACGCTCCAGCGCCAGCGCCACGAGACGCTCGGCCAGTGCCTCGCTGCGAATGTCACCGGCAACCCCGAGCGCCTCGCCACCGGCTTGCTGGATCTGTGCGACCAACGCATCCAGTGCGTCGCCCCGGCGGCCGGTCACTATCAGGCGCGCACCCTCTTGGGCGAACAGCCGGGCGGCGGCCTGGCCGATTCCCGATGTGGCTCCCGTCACAATCGCGACTTTGTCTTGCAGTTGTTTCATGATCGACCTTCCTTTGCATGAGCGTTGAGCCAACCATAGGCCGCTGCGAACGGCGCTGAACTCCGGATCTTGCGTTGAATATGTTTGCGAACGCGCCGTGGCAACTGCCGCCTATCCACCTGCTCGACAGCACTCAACAGGGCTTAAGGGGGCCCTTGCACTGCAGATCGCGCTTGGTGAGGAGGGCGGCCATGCGAGCAAAAAAAATCGCAGCCTGAGCTGCGATTTTTTGTTGGCGGCGCTGCTGTCTACAGCTGGTAATGCTTCAGCTCGCGAGCAATCAGCAGGCGCTGGATCTCGCTGGAGCCTTCGTAGATCTGGGTGATCCGCGCATCGCGGTAGTAGCGCTCCACCGGGTAGTCCTCCAGATACCCGTAGCCACCATGGATCTGCACCGCCGAGGAGCAGACCTGCTCGGCGATTTCCGAGGCGAACAGCTTGGCCTGGGACGCCTCCGACAGGCACGGCTGGCCGGCGCTGCGCAGGCGCGCGGCGTGGAGGATCAGCAGGCGCGCGGCATTCAGCCGGGTGTGCATGTCGGCCAGTAGGTTGGCGATGCTCTGGTGCTCGATGATCGGCTTGTCGAACTGCACCCGTTCCCGGGCGTAGGCCAGGGCCGCTTCAAAGGCGGCGCGGGCAATGCCCAGGGCCTGGGCGGCGATGCCGATGCGCCCGCCTTCGAGGTTGGACAGGGCGATGGCCAGGCCCTTGCCCCGTTCACCCAGCAGGTTGGCCTCGGGGATGGTGCATTGGTTGAGAGTGACCGCGCAGGTGTCGGAGGCGCGGATGCCCATCTTGTGTTCGGTGCGGTCGACGATGAAACCCGGGGTGTCGGTGGGCACCAGGAACGCCGAGAGGCCTTTCTTGCCCAGTTCCGGGTCGGTTACCGCAAAGACGATGGCCAGCTGGGCGCGCTTGCCGTTGCTGACGAACTGCTTGGCGCCGTTGATCACCCACTGGCCATCGCGCAGTTCGGCGCGGGTGCGCAGGTTGTGCGCCTCGGAGCCGGCCTGGGGTTCGGTCAGGCAGAAGCAGCCGATGGCTTCGCCGGCGGCCAGGCGCGGCAGCCATTGCTGCTTCTGCTCCTGGCTGCCGTAGTTGAGGATCGGACCGCAGCCCACCGAGTTGTGGATGCTCATCAAGGCGCCGGTGGCGCCGTCGCCGGCGGAGATTTCCTCCACCGCCAGGGCGTAGGCCACGTAGTCCAGGTAGCTGCCGCCCCATTCCTCGGGGACCACCATGCCCAACAGGCCCAGTTCGCCCATCTTGCGCACCAGGGCGTCGTCGATCCAGCCGGCCTTTTCCCAGGCCTGGGCGTGGGGCGCGATCTCGCCGCGGGCAAAGTCCCGGGCCATGTCGCGGATCATCACTTGTTCTTCGCTCAGTTCGATGTCGTGCATGATTCAGCTCCCGCTGTCGTCGAAACCGCTGAAGAAACTCGCCACCCGTTCCGCCTCCAGGGCGGCCAGGGTCGGTGGATTCCAGCGGGGGGTCTTGTCTTTGTCGATGATCAGGGCGCGCACGCCCTCCATCAGGTCGCCACGTTCGAACCACTGGCGGTCCAGGTGCAGCTCCAGGGCGAAGCATTGCTCCAGGCTCAAGTGGCGACCGCGGCGCAGCATCTCCAGGGTCACGGCCATGGCCAGGGGCGAGCGGGTTTCCAGCAGGTCGGCGGTGGCCTTGGCCCACTCGTGGCTGTCGGCCACTGTGACGCTGCGCAGTTGCTCGACGATGCTCGGTACGTCCGGCAGGGCGAAGAAGTGATCGATGACCGGGCGCAGGGCTTCCAGCGGCGCGTCGGGCAGGCTCTGCACCGCCAGCTTGGCCAGCAGGCCCTGCAGGTCCTTGAGCGGCGAGTCGCTCCAGTGCAGGCGCTCCAGGCGCTGGTCCAGCAGTTGCAGCTTGCTGCTGTCCAGGTGCCAGTCGGCCAGGCCGCAGTACAGGGCATCGGCGGCGCGGATCTGCACCCCGCTGACGCCCAGGTAGACGCCCAGCTCGCCGGGTATCCGCGAGAGGAAGTAACTGCCGCCGACATCCGGGAAGTAACCGATGGCCACTTCCGGCATCGCCAGGCGGCTGCGTTCGGTGACCACCCGCAGGTCGGCGCCCTGCACCAGGCCCATGCCGCCGCCGAGGACAAAGCCGTCCATCAGGGCCAGCACCGGCTTGCGGTAGTGGTGGATGGTCAGGTCCAGGGCGTACTCCTCGACGAAGAACGCCTGGTGCAGGGTATCGCCGCCCTGATAGCTGTCGTACAGCGAGCGAATGTCGCCGCCGGCGCAGAAGGCCTTTTCACCGGCGCCGCGCAGGACCACCGCATGGATCAGCGGGTCCTGGGCCCAGGCATCGAGCTGGCGTTGCAAGGTGCGCACCATCGATAGGGTGATGGCGTTGAGTCCGGCGGGGCGGTTGAGGGTCAGGTGACCGATGTGGTTGCGCACCTCGACCAGCACCTCGTCCGAGGTGGCATCGAGGTCCCGTGTCGTCTGGGATGAAACCTGAGCAGTCATCACTAACTCCCTGCTTTTATTGTTTTTTGTCTGAGGCTCGCGCGCGAGCGTCGGCGGATCGTAACAGTGCAAATTTGCCGATTACAACCCAGAAAGCTGCAGGTCGACTGTGCATTTTTGCATGATGAAAAATCCCCGCAGGACCTTGCGCAGCGGCGCTGGGCCAAGGTCTAGAGCCCTGACGACAGAATCGGCTGTGAAATAGCCGTTATCAGCCGATCCACGCTGTTTCGGACGCCCCTTACGACACCTGGGACGCTCTGGCTATTGGCATTCTGGCGCTCCGTTGCAGCGTAGACCGCGGCAACCAGGAACGGGTCCGGCGCTGCACGCCGAACCTGTCCAATAACAACAAGAAACCGACTGCGGCGACCCCGCACCCACTCTCTGCCCCTGTCACAAGTGGGGTCCGACGCTCGCGCCGGACCGCTATAAATCCAAATAATCCGGGACTCTGAAGATGACAAGAAAATGGCTGGCCGTGCCGTTACTGGCAATCGCGTGCGTGTCCATGGGCGCCAGCGCCAAGGAATGGAAGGAGCTGCGCTTTGGCGTCAATCCAAGCTATCCGCCTTTTGAATCCAGCACCGCCGACGGCGGCGTACAAGGCTTTGGCGTCGACCTGGGCAACGCCATCTGCGCCGAGCTCAAGCTCAAGTGCGTGTGGATCAGCAACGACTTCGACGGCCTGATCCCGGCGCTCAAGGCCGGCAAGTTCGACGCCATCGAATCCTCGATGACGGTCACCGATGCACGGCGCAAGCAGATCGACTTCACTGACCGCCTGTACGCCGGCCCGACCGCCATCGTCACCCGCAAGGGCTCGGGCCTTGAGCCCACCGGCGAATCCCTCAAGGGCAAGACCCTGGGCTACATGCAGGGCACCATTCAGGAAACCTATGCCAGGGCCAAGCTGGGACCGGCCGGGGTCAAGCTGCGGGCCTACCAGAACCAGGATCAGGTCTACGCCGACCTGGTCTACGGCCGCCTGGACGCCTCGATCCAGGACAAGCTGCAGGCGCAGATGAGCTTCCTCGCATCGCCCCAGGGCGCCGACTTCGAGAACAGCGCCGGCATCAGCGACCCGCTGGTGCCGGCGGAGATCGCCATCGGTCTGCGCAAGGACCAGGACGAGCTCAAGGCCATGCTCAATGGCGCCATCAAGGCCCTGCATGAGAAGGGCATCTACGCCCAGATTCAGCGCCAGTACTTCGGCGACCTCGACCTCTACAACAACTGATCGCACCTCGGCCGGCCCCGGGACAGGCGCGATCCGTCCCGGGCCCGGCGGTGGTGGCGACAAGGTGATTGGCGTGAATACCTCGACAACTCTCTTTGGCCTGGACCTGTCGGTCCTGCAAGGCTACGGCCCGCTGTTGCTGCACGGCACCTGGGTGACCCTGAAACTCTCGGCCCTGGCGCTGCTGGTGAGCATGGCCCTGGGCCTGCTGGGGGCGGCCGCCAAGCTCTCGCCCCTGCGCCTCTTGAACCTGCCGGCGACCTGCTACACCACCCTGATTCGCGGGGTGCCGGACCTGGTGCTGATGCTGCTGATCTTCTACAGCCTGCAGGGCTGGCTCACGGCCCTGACCGAGCTGCTGGACTGGCCCTACATGGAGATCGACCCCTTCGTCGCCGGGATCATCACCCTGGGCTTCATCTATGGCGCCTACTTCACCGAGACCTTTCGCGGGGCGATGCTCAGCGTGCCAAGGGGCCAGCAGGAAGCGGCGGCGGCCTTCGGCCTCGGTCGCTGGCAACGCTTTCGCCACGTGGTGTTCCCGCAAATGATGCGCTACGCCTTGCCCAGCCTGGGCAACAACTGGCTGGTGCTGCTCAAGGCCACGGCCCTGGTGTCGATCATCGGCCTTTCGGATCTGGTCAAGGTGGCCCAGGAAGCCGGCAAGAGCACCTTCAACATGCTCGACTTCCTGCTGCTGGCGGCGGCCCTGTACCTGCTGATCACCAGCGCCTCGAACCAGCTGCTGCGCCTGCTGGAACGGCGCTACAACCAAGGCGTGCGAGGGCTGTCGCGATGATCGAGCTGATTCAGGAATACTGGCGTCCCTTTCTGTTCAGTGACGGCGAGAGCCTGACCGGCCTGGCCATGACCCTGTGGTTGCTGGTGGCCAGCCTGGCCATGGGCTTTGTCCTGTCGCTGCCCCTGGCGATCATGCGCGCCTCCCACTGGGCCCTGCTGCGCTGGCCGGTGCAGCTGTTCACCTACGTGTTCCGTGGCACGCCTTTGTATATCCAGCTGCTGATCTGCTACAGCGGCCTGTACGGGATCGCCGCGATTCGCGAGCAAGCGTTGCTGGAAGCCTTCTTCCGCGACGCCATGAACTGCACCTTGCTGGCCTTCACCCTCAACACCTGCGCCTACACCGTGGAGATCTTCGCCGGGGCCATCCGCAGCATTCCCTACGGCGAGATCGAGGCGGCCCACGCCTATGGCCTCAGGGGCTGGCGCCTGTACCGGCGGCTGATCCTGCCTTCGGCGCTGCGCCGGGCACTGCCGTACTACAGCAACGAAGTGATCCTGATGCTGCACGCCACCTCGGTGGCCTTCACCGCCACCATTCCGGACATCCTCAAGGTGGCCCGGGACGCCAATGCCGCGACCTTCCTGACCTTCCAGGCGTTCGGCATCGCCGGCCTGTTGTACCTGGGGCTGTCCTTCGGCCTGGTGGCTGTCTTCCGCCTGGCGGAGCGGCGCTGGCTGAGCTTTCTCGGCCCGGCTCACTGACGCTCCTTTCCTCTTTTTCCTATCCAGAACCTTGCTGCCCGCGGCGGGGTTCCAGGAGTCCGCGATGTACAAGTTGACCGTTGAAAATCTCTACAAGCGTTTTGGTGACAACGAAGTGCTCAAGGGCGTCTCGTTGAAAGCCCGGGCCGGTGACGTGGTGAGCATGATCGGCGCCAGTGGCTCGGGCAAGAGCACCATGCTGCGCTGCATCAACTTCCTGGAGCGGGCCGATGCCGGGGCGATTGCCCTGGACGGCGAGGCGATTGTCACCCGCGATGCCCCAGGCGGCATGCAGGTGGCCAGCCCGGCCCAATTGCAGCGCCTGCGCACGCGCCTGGCCATGGTGTTCCAGCACTTCAACCTGTGGAGCCACCTGAGCGTGCTGGAGAACATCATGCTCGCGCCCTGTCAGGTGCTGGGCATTGGCCGCAAGGAGGCCGAAGCCAGCGCCCGGGCCTACCTGGACAAGGTCGGCCTGCCACAGCGCGTCGCCGAGCAGTACCCGGCGTTCCTCTCCGGTGGCCAGCAGCAGCGGGTGGCGATTGCCCGGGCCCTGGCGGTGGAACCGCAGGTTCTGCTGTTCGACGAACCGACTTCGGCCCTGGACCCGGAGCTGGTGGGGGAGGTGCTCAAGGTGATCCAGGCGCTGGCGGAGGAGGGGCGGACCATGCTCATGGTCACCCACGAAATGGGCTTTGCTCGGCAGGTGTCGAGTCAGGTGATGTTCTTGCATCAAGGGCGGGTCGAGGAGCAGGGTAGCGCGAGCATCCTCGATCAGCCGCAGAGTGAACGTTTACAGCAGTTTCTATCCGGCCGTTTGAAGTAAAGGAAGGCATCCATGGCGGACATCCGCGACTTGTCGATCGTGCTTGATCGAATCGACCAGGCGATCATCGAGGTTCTGCGCCACGAAGGGCGCATCACCTACCAGAAACTCTCCGAGCGCGTGCACCTGACGCCCAGGCCGTGCCTGGAACGGGTGCGCAAGCTGGAGCAGCTCGGGGTCATCCGTGGCTACGGAGCGATCCTCGATGAAAAGAAACTCACCCCGGGCTTGTCGCTGCTGGTGCTGGTGGCGCTGTCCAACCAGAGCGGGCGCGCGGCGCAGAAAGCCTTCGAAGCCAAGGTCCGCGCCTGTCCCCAGGTCCTGGAGTGCCGGCTGATCAGCGGCGCCTTCGACTACAGCCTGCGCATGCGCTGCCGCGACATGGAGCACTACCGGGTGCTGACCGAAGTCTGGTTCGACGACCCGGACCTGCACATCGACAAACTGGTCAGCCACCCCGAGCTGGCCATGGTCAAGACCGGCATGGAATAACCCCGCCAGCGCCCTGCGTAGGAGCCGGCTTGCCGGCGAACAGGCCCGCAAGACGGAGCGGGCAGCAGGTCGATGGGTTGCGGGGCGCGAAATCGGCTGGGGCCGCCTGCGCTTTCAGCCATTTCCGGCTGCGCAAAGCCGTCGATCAGCCGGGTTTTGCCCCGGCAAAAAATCACAATGAGGCCCTCTGAAACCTCTTTGATTGCGTGCCCCATGCAGACCACCCACAGCCTTTTGATGATTCGTCCCACGCGCTTTTCCTTCAACCAGGACACCGCCGGTAACAACAGCTTCCAGCGTCCGCCCGGCATCGCCGAAGACGTGCAGGCCAAGGCCCTGGAGGAATTCGATGGCTACGTCGCGGCCTTGCGCGAGCAGGGGGTCAGGGTGCTGGTCCACGAGGACGGCGCCGCGCCCCACACCCCGGATTCGATCTTTCCCAACAACTGCTGGAGCAGCCACGCCGACGGCACGCTGGTGCTGTACCCGATGCAGGGCCGCAACCGCCGCCTGGAACGCTTCAAGGGCGTCCTGGCCCACCTGCACGAGCAATATGAGGTGGCCCGCACCCTCGACCTGACGCCGCTGGAGCACAAGGACATGTTCCTCGAAGGCACCGGCAGCATGGTCCTGGATCGCCAGCAGCGGATCTGCTACGCCGGCTATTCGAGCCGTACCCATCACCAGGCCCTGGTGCAGTGGGGCGAGCAGTTGGGCTATGAGCTCTGTGCTTTCCACGCCCGGGACCGCCAGGGCGTGCCGATCTATCACACCAACGTGATGATGAGCGTCGGCAGCCAGTTGGCCCTGGCCTGCCTGCTGGCCCTGGACGATGGCGGCGAGCGCGCGGCCTTGCGCCAGCGCCTGGAAAGCAGCGGCAAACAGCTGCTGCCCTTGACCTGGGCCCAGCTCGAATCCTTCGCCGGCAATATGCTCGAAGTGCACAACAGCGCCGGCGAGCCGCTGCTGGTGATGTCCCGCAGTGCCTGGCGCTCCCTGGACGCGGAGCAACGCCGCTTGATCGAGCGCCATGTGCAGCCCCTGCCGGTGAACATCGACACCATCGAACGCATCGGCGGCGGCAGCGCCCGCTGCATGCTGGCGGAAATCTACCTGCCCGAACGTCAACCTCGACTGGAGCTCTCGCAATGATCGTCCGTCCCGCCACCCAAGCCGACTTGCCGGCGCTGCTGGCCCTGGCCCACAGCGCCGGTGCCGGCCTGACCACCTTGCCGGCCGACGCCGGGCGCTTGCGCTCGCGCCTGCAATGGGCCGAGCGGACCTTCGCCGGGCAGGCCTCCCGGGCCGACGCCGACTACCTGTTCGTGCTGCAGAGCGGGCAGGGCGAGGCGGTGGGCATCTGTGCCCTGGCCGGCGCCGTGGGCCTGCGCGAGCCCTGGTACAACTACCGCCTGGGGCTGTTTGTCGCCGCCTCCAAGACCCTGGGCATCAACCAGCAACTGCCGACCCTGTTTCTCGGCAACGACATGACCGGCCAGTCGGAGCTGTGCTCGCTGTTCCTGCATGCCGATCACCGCCAGGGCCTCAATGGCCGGCTGCTGTCCAAGGCGCGTTTCCTGTTCCTGGCCGAGTTTCGCGAGCATTTCGGCGACAAGGTGATCGCCGAGATGCGCGGCTATTCCGACGAGCACGGCGTGTCGCCGTTCTGGGAGGGGCTGGGGCGGCACTTCTTCAAGATGGATTTCGCCGAGGCCGACTATCTCACCGGCCTTGGCAACAAGACCTTCATCGCCGAGCTGATGCCCAAGTTCCCGCTGCCCACCTGCCTGCTGCCGGCAGCGGCGCGGGCGGTGATCGGCCGCGTGCACCCCAATACCGAACCGGCCCTGGGCATGCTCAAGGCTGAAGGGTTCGCCTTCAAGGACTACATCGACATCTTCGATGGCGGGCCCTTGATCGAATGCGCCACCGGCGAGATCCGCGCGGTACGCGACAGCCAGGTGCTGCAGTTGAGCATCGGTACGCCGGGGGAACAGGCCGAGCCCTACCTGATTCACAACCGCCAGTTCGCCGACTGCCGGATCAGCGCGGCGCCGGCGCGGGTGGCGGCCGGCACCCTGATTGTCAGCGCCGAGAGCGCCAAGGCTCTGGGGCTTGCGCCCGGAGCCTCAGTGCGGGCGGTGAGCCTGGCAGTGCCGGTCCGGCAAATGTCCGCGGCCTAGCAGCGCGGGATAGCGAGCGCCGCTACAATGGCGCTCGAATTTTTTGCCGGCGAGGCACCATGGACATCGATCTGGCGCGCACCTTCCTGGAAATCGTCCGCAGCGGCAGCCTGATCGCCGCGGCCGAGCGCCTGCACCTGACCCAGACCGCCATCAGCGCCCGGGTGCAGAATCTGGAAGGCCAGCTCAACTGCAAGCTGCTGGTGCGCAACCGCGCTGGCGCCCGGCCCACCGCCGACGGCGAGGCCTTCATCGCCTACGCCAACCAGCTGGTGCAGACCTGGGAGGCGGCCCAGCGCGACCTGCCGCTGCTCGACGGCTACCGCAACGTGTTGCACATCGGCGGCGAGCCGAGCCTGTGCAACCCGCTGATGCTCAGTTGGGTGCAGCGCCTGCGCCAGGCGTTGCCCAACCATGCCCTGCGCACCCAGATCGGCGAAGGCGTCAGCTTGCAGCGGCAACTGGAGCTGGGGGTGCTGGATGCGGCGCTGGTGTTCCAGCCGCTGTATTCCCCGGGTTTGCAGGTGGAGCAATTGCTGGAGGAAAAGCTGATCCAGGTGCGCCTGGCGGGGCGGCCGGAGCCCTATGTCTACATCGATTGGGGCGAGGACTTCCGGCGCCAGCATGACGCCGCCTTGCCGGAGCAGGCCAGGGCCGCGGTGGGCTTCAACCTGGGGCCACTGGCCCTGCAGTTCATCCTCGATGCCGGCGGCAGCGGCTATTTTCGCACCCGGGTGGTGCAGAGCTACCTGGACAGCGGCGTGCTGGAACGGGTGGAAAAAGCCCCGGAATTCAACTTTCCCACCTACCTGCTGTATGCCCGGGAGCGCGACTCGGCAGAGCTGCAGCAGGCTTTCGCGGTGTTGCGCGAGGTTATCGAACAAGACCACGACTGGTCCCAGCGCTGGTCACCGATGATCTGAACTCCGGCGCCCCTTGCGGGCGAATGGGCCCGCCAATCAGGCAACGCTCCTGAGGACGCCTTCGCTGGCAAGCCAGCTCCTACGAAGGGGGATGGGCGGCTGGGGCGTCACGGACGTGAGGACAGGACCTGGCCGATGCTGCGGCGGCGGGCGTGGACTTGGCTGGCGTGGATCAGCTGTTCGAGGTCTTCGGGGGTGACGTCGAAAAATTCCTCCATCTCGGCCAGGGCCTGCTTCAGGTCGTCGGCGGTGATCGCCAGGCTGTCGCTCGGGGTGGGCGATGGCAGGATCGCCGGGGCATCGCCGGGCCCCTTGGGGTAACGGATCCGCGTCAGGTTGTTGTAGACCAGGGCGCTGCCCAGGAGACTGGCGGCCGCCAGCATCACCGGGCCCAGCTCCCGCCAGTCCAGCGCCACGCTGGCCGGATCGGCCAGCACCAGGGTCAGGGCCAGGGCGCCGGCCGGCGGATGCAGGCAACGCAACCAGCACATCAGCACCAGGGCCATGCCCGCCGCCAGGCAGGCGCTGCCCAGGCTGCGCCCCAGCACATGGGCCACCAGCAAGGCCACGACCGCGGCGCACAGGTAACCGCCCAGGATCGACCAGGGCTGGGCCAGGGCGCCGGAAGACACGGCAAACAGCAGCACCGCCGAGGCCCCCAGCGGACCGATCAGGTGCAGCGCCACCGGCATGCCGAACACCTGGGCGCAGAGCCAGACGCTGAACAGGGTGCCCAGGGCCATGCCGATGGCGGCGCGGCTCCATTCCAGGGGGCGGGTATTGATGGCGGCGGGTTTCCAGCGGGCAAGCATCGGCTACGGGGTCCATGGCTAAACGACGGGCAAAAAGAAGGGCTTGTCTGGATCACCAGAAAGCCCTTGAACGTTCCAACATTTGGGGGAGGAACGGGCACAGTGTGCCGAGCCTTCATGCAGCTGACAAATTCATAATAATGCTGGTTTAGTGCATTTATTTTGTTGTTGAGCGCCGCTAGGAGCCGCCAGGGTTCTACAAGGTCAGGCGCATGGCGCAGCGGCGGGCGGCGGGCAGGCCGTGTTGGGTTTCATCGGCCAGGACCTGACGCAGGCGCGGGCTCAGTTGGGCCGGCTGCAGGGTGACAAAGCCCTGGCGCTGGTAGAACGGTTCGTTCCAGGGCAGTTCGCGGAAGGTGCTCAGGGTCAGGGCCGTGAGCTGCTGCTCCAGGGCGAACTCGCGTGCCGCCTGCAACAGGCGCTTGCCAATGCCCTGGCCCTGGTGGCCAGTGGCAACCGAGATTTCCCACACATGCAGCTCGCGGTCGCAGATTTGCGCGTTGAGAAAGGCGCAGCGGGTGCCGTCGGCGGTCAGCGCCACCCACACCGGGTGCCGGCGGATGTTGTCGCGCTGGCTCTGGGCATCGGCGACTTCGGCGTCGGCCAGCCAGGCCAGTTGCGGATCGCTGCGAAAGAGTTCGGCAGCCGAGGTTTCAATGGCGGGGAGGAAGGCGGCGTCGGCCACCCGCGCCTGGCGGATCTGAATGGTCATGGGCGCGAGTGTAAGGAGCCGGCAGGGGGCTGCGCAACGCTTTCAGGGCTGCGCGGCGGCGCTCTTGGGCAGGTGCAGCAAGACGAAGTCGTTCTTGTCGAAGCGCCCGCTCAGCACCGGAGTCAGCCCGGCCAGGGGCGTGCCCTGCAGGCTGGCCAGGTCGCCCTGATCAAGGATCACCCAGGCCGGGCCGGGGATCTGGGCCAGGGCGTCCGGGGTTTCGCTGAACTGCGGCTGCAGGTCACGGTCCAGGTTGACCATGAACTTGATCGCCTTGGCATCCTTGCCCATGCGGTGCAGGACCACCGGTGCCGGGTCGGCCTCGATCAGTTGCATGGCGCCGTGGCTGAAGGCGCGCGTGTCATAGAGACGGTGCTCGACCGGCTCGAAGACCCCGATGTAGCAGGCCCAGACCGCCAGCACCGCGCTGTAGGCCAGGCCCACGGCGCGCCACTGGCGCTTGAACAAGAGCCCCAGGGACAGCAGCTGCAGCAGGCCAAGGATCAGCAGCATCGGTGTCAGCGAATCGAGCTGCTCGGGGAATTTGCGCCGCAGCACCAGCAAGCCGACGATCAGCAGCCCGGGCAGCAGCAGCCAGATGCCCTGGATCAGCACCCGCAGCCAGCCCATGACGCGCCCGCGAACGGCGTGGAACGGATAGGCCGCGATGATCGCCGCCATGGGCAGCATCGGCAGCAGGTAGCGGGCCTTTTTCGCCTGGGGAATCGACAGGCCGATCATCACGATCAGCCCGGCGGCGGTGCACAGGCGCAGCAGTTTCAGCCCCGGGCCCTGGTCCGCGGGGCGACTGAGCAGCACCGCGACCCAGGCGAGGATCGCCAGGGGATAGGCCAGGGCGTAGTTGCCCAGGGAGCTGGTGAAGTAATAGAAGACGTCGCTGGAGCCTTCGCTGCCGTCCATGCGTCCCATGAATTGCATGCGGATCACATCGTCGACAAAGGCCTGGCCACCGCTGAGCTTGGCCAGCCACAGCAGCAGGCCGACGCAGGCCACCAGCAGCAACAGCGCGCTGAAACCGACGCTGAACAAGCGACGCCATTGACCGCCCAGCAGGTAATAGCTGCACAGCATGCCGGTGGGGATCACCAGGCCGATGGGCCCGCGAATGGCAAAGCCCAGCACCAGCAGCAGGAAGATCCAGCCCAGGTGCCGGCGGGCGCCGAAGTGGTCATGGGCATAGCCCAGGTAGAACACCGCCAGGGAGACCGCGGCGAGCATCTGGTCCAGGGACACGGCGCGGGTTTCGCTGATGAAGGTGTTGCTGAGCAACAACAGGGCGACGCTGAGCAGGGCCCAGGTCCGGGAATAGGGCGCCAACAGGCGATAGATCAGGCTGACGATCACGGCCGAGGCGATGGCCGTGGGCAGCCAGGCGGTAAAACTGCTGACCTGCCCGGAAGGCAGTGAGAACAGCCAGACCAGCAGGGTCGAGGCGCTGGAATAGTCGGCATAGGGCTGGCCATAGGTGGTGGGGAAGAACCCCGGCCCATGGCGCAGCATTTCCTTGGCAAACAGCACGAAGCGCGAATCGAAGCCAATGGCCGAATCGTGACCGGTGCCGATGCAGAACAGCAGCAAGGCCAGCAGCCCCAGCCCCAACGATTGCCAGAAAAGTGTGTTCGAAGGGGAGCTGGAGTGCGGGTTCATTCAAGCCTCGGTGGACCACTGCTGGTGAGGAATCGGCAGGTTGCGCGATTCACCGCGGCCGATCGGGAAGTAGGTGAAACCATTGCGCGCCAGGCGCTCGGCGTCGTACAGGTTGCGGCCGTCGAAGATCACCGGCGCCTTGAGGCGCTGTTGGATCAGGTCGAAATCCGGTGCCTTGAACTGCTGCCATTCGGTGCAGATGATCAGCGCGTCGGCGCCGGTGAGCACCGATTCCGGCGTGCCCATGAGCATCAGGCGCGATTCGTCCGGGTACAGACGCTGGGTTTCCTGCATGGCTTCCGGGTCGTAGGCGCGCACCTCGGCGCCGGCGGCGAACAGCGCATCGAGCAGCACCCGGCTCGGGGCGTCGCGCATGTCGTCGGTGTTGGGCTTGAAGGCCAGGCCCCACAAGGCAAAGGTCTTGCCCTTCAGGTCGCCTTTGTAGAAAGCCTTGATGCGCTCGAACAGCTTGTGCTTCTGGCGTTCGTTGATGGCTTCCACCGCTTGCAAAAGGTCGCTGGAGCAATGGGCTTCCTGGGCACTGTGGATCAGCGCGCGCATGTCCTTGGGGAAGCACGAACCGCCGTAGCCGCAGCCCGGGTAGATGAAGTGGTAGCCGATACGGGTATCGGCGCCGATCCCCAGGCGCACCGATTCGATATCGGCACCCAGGTGCTCGGCCAGCTCGGCAATCTGGTTGATGAAGCTGATCTTGGTCGCCAGCATGCAGTTGGCGGCGTATTTGGTCAGCTCGGCGCTGCGCAGGTCCATGAACATGATGCGGTCATGGTTGCGGTTGAACGGCGCATACAGGTCGCGCATCACGTCGCGCACTTCTTCGCGCTCGCAGCCGATGATGATCCGGTCCGGACGGCGGCAGTCGGTGACGGCCGAGCCTTCCTTGAGGAATTCCGGGTTGGAGACGATATCGAATTGCAGCGGGCGGCCATTGAGGACCTTTTCGATGTGCGCCTTCAAGGTGTCGCCGGTGCCCACCGGTACGGTGGATTTTTCCACCAGGATCACCGGTTGCTCACGGTGGCGTGCCACCGCATCGCCCACCGACAGCACGTAGCGCAGGTCCGCCGAGCCGTCTTCGCTGGACGGCGTGCCCACGGCGATGAACAGCACCTGGCCGTGCTGCACCGCGAGTTTTTCGTCGCTGGTGAAGTGCAGGCGCTTGGCCTCGAGGTTTTCCTTGACCAGGCTGGCCAGCCCGGGCTCGAAGATGCTCACGTGTCCTTGTTGCAGCTGCTTGACCTTTTGCTCGTCGATGTCCATGCAGATGACATCGTGGCCGACTTCAGCCAATACGGCGGCTTGTACGAGGCCGACGTAACCACTTCCAAATACACTGATTTTCATGGGGTATTCCTGGGACTTGTCGCGGGTGCAGATCGAGAGTTGATGGTGATGACCCCAAGGATGACCAAGGCCACCCCGAGGCTTTTGGAAAGCGTGAACGGTTCGTTGAACAGCGGCAGGCTGGCGGCCAGCAGGTAGACCAGGGCGTAGCTGATGCTGAGCAGCGAATAGGCCCGGCCCAGGGGCAGGTCGCGCAGCGCCAAAAGCCAGCAGAGCATCGACAGCGCGTAGGCGCCGATGGCCGCGATCACCAGTGCCAGGGCGGCCAGGTCGATGCTGCCGGCGCTCAGGGCCGACAGCCACTGATCCGGGGCAGGCAGGCGGGTCATGCTCCAGCGCATGCCCAGCTGGGCGCCGCTGACCAGGGCCACGCTGCCCAGGGCGAAGGCAAAACCCTTGACCCGGCTCATGCGTGGCGACTCAACAGCAGCACGCCGCCGATCACCAGGGCCACGCCGAGCCAGTGGCGGCGGTCGATGGCCTCATGAAAGACGAAACGGGCGATCAGGGTAATGAACACGAAATTCAGGCTGAGCATGGGGTAGGCCACGCCGACCTCCATGCGCTGCAGCACCAGGAGCCACACCAGCAGGCCCAGGCCGAGGCTGAACAGCGCCAGCCACAGCCAGCCCGAGCGCAGTTTCTGCAGGGCGCTGGAAGGCTGGTCGCGCCAGCTTTCCACGGCGAACTTCTGTGCCACCTGGCCCAGGCAGGTCAGCCCGCAGGCCAGGAGTAGCAGCAACAGGCTCATGGCTGGCTCTGAGGAATGATGAAGATCACGATATTGCCTTGCTCGTAGCGCTTGGCATCCTTGGGCAGCAGCTCGACTTCATGCACTTCGTCGCTGCTCTTGACCCGCATCACCACGCCGATCGAGCCTTGCTTGCGGGCCTGCTCGATCCACGGCTGGACCTGGTTCAGGTCGACCTTGCGCGCGGCAGTGTCCTCGTAGCCCAGGCCGTATTTCACTTCGCCCTCGGTGTTGTACAGGGTCACGTCGGGGCGACGCAGGCGCCAGGCCAGCGCCGAGGCCGCGCCCAGGTCGTTGCTCAGCAGGGCCTTGGCCTGACCCAGTTCGGCCACGTGATCGATGATGAACTGGTCGGGAATCTTGTTGTAGACCACCGAATTGGGCAGCGCCGCCGGGGCCAGCGCCACCAGCAGGAAGCTGCCCAGGGCCGGCGCCGCCCACAGGGTCAGCGGCCGCATGGCTTGCAGCAGGTTGCTGAGGATCCAGCCCAGCAGCAGGACGTAGACCAGCACCAGGTGCTGCGGCTCGTCCACGTACACCGGCTTCTTCATCTGGAAATACACCAGGGCCAGCAGCCCCAGCAGGCCAGCCACCAGGTTGAGCACGCCGTTGAAGGCCAGCAGCCGGGTCTTGCCGGCGGCCAGGCGCTCCACCAGGGTGTGGCCCATCAGCAAGGCCAGGGGCAGCAGGCACGGCAGGATATAGGCCGGCAGCTTGCCCTTGCTCAGGCTGAAGAACGCCAGGGGCAACACCAGCCACAGCAGCAGGAAGCCGCTGCTGTTCAGGCGTCGCTGTTCCCAGGCCTGTTTCAGGCTGGCCGGCAGCAGCAGCACCCAAGGCACCGAGAAGCCCACCAGCAACGGCAGGTAATACCACCAGGGCGAGGCATGCTGGGCGTCTTCACCGGCAAAGCGCCGGATGTGCTCGTGCCAGAAGAAGAAGCGCCAGTAGTCCGGTTCCTGGGCATGCACCATCAGGGCCCAGGGCAGGCTGATGAGAATCGCCACCAGCACGCCGAGGCCGCCATAGATCAGCAGCGAGCGCAGGCGCTTCTGCCAGATGGCGTAGGGCAGGGCCACCAGCACCGGCAGCAGCCAGGCGAGAAAGCCCTTGGTCATGAAACCCATGCCGCAGGCCAGGCCCAGGACTACCCAGGCGATGAGCTGCCCGCGCACGCTGCGGCAATCGAAGGTGAACCACAGCGCCACCAGGCTCAGGTTGACCCAGAAGGTGAACTGCGGATCGAGGTTGGCGTAGCCGGCCTGCAGCGCGACCACGGTAAAGCTCATGTAGAGCAGGGCGCTGGCCAGGCTCTTGCGCGGATCGTTCCACAGCCGGCGGGCCAGCAGATAGGCCAGGACCACGCTCAGGCCGGTGCTCAGAGCCGAGGCCACGCGCACGCCGAACAGGTTGTCGCCAAACAGCGCCTGGCCGATGGCGATCATCCAGTAGCCGGCCACCGGTTTTTCAAAATAGCGGATGCCCATGAAGTGCGGCGACGCCCATTTGCCGCTCAGGAGCATTTCCTGGCTGATCTGCGCGTAGCGGGTTTCATCGGGAATCCACAGGCCGTGGGTGGCCATGGGCAACAGGTAGAACAGACCGAAAGCGATCAACAGCAGCGGCAGGGCCCAACGTCTGATCATGCGCTTTGCACTCCCAGCCAGCCTTCGCGGCCTTCCAGCGCGCCACGCACCACCTGGCCCGCGGGCAGGCTGGAAAGGTCCGCGGGGAGCATGTCGCCCAGGGGCTGGAAGTGGATGTCGCGCTGCTTGGCATCGGCCAGCAGCTGGCGGAAATCGTTGGCCATGAGAATCCCTTCTACTTCGGCATGCACGGTGTAGACATTGAGCTTGTCCGGGCTGAACCGGTCGAGGATGTAGTGGTTGAAATCCTTGGCGGCCACCACCGGCCCGACCACTTCGTCGAAGGTCGGCAGGTCCACCGGAATCTGTGGGGCGCCCAGGCTACCGTCCGCCAGGCGTGGCTGGAACAGGCTCTGGCCGCGGCAATCGCTGTTGTAGCGAAAGCCGAATTGTTGCTTGGCTTCGATGACGCGTTCGTCGGCGCGCCAACCGGCGGACGCCGAGCAGCTCACCGCTTGCCCGAGAATATCGTTGAGGCTGTCGACGCCACGGCGGATCTGTTCGATCAGCTGTGCCTGACTCCAGCGCCCGGTGTTGGCCTGCCAGCCGTGGTGATCCCAGGCGTGCAGGCCGACTTCATGGCCGGCGGCCAGGGTCTGGCGCATCAAGTGCCCCAGGTCCCGGCCAATGGGTTTACCCGGCCAGGCCGTGCCGGCCAGGAGAATGTCCCAGCCGTACAGGCCCGCGGCATTGGACCGCAGCATTTTCCAGAGGAACTGCGGACGGATCAGGCGCCACAGGTGGCGCCCCATGTTGTCCGGCCCGACGCTGAAGAAGAAGGTGGCCTTGACCCCGGCTTCGTCCAGCGATTCGAGCAGCCGTGGCACCCCCTCCCGGGTGCCGCGGTAGGTATCGACATCAATGCGCAGACCTGCCTGCATCAGCGAGCTTCTTCTTTCGAGCGGTCGGCGATTTCCAGCATGGCTTCACGCAGGAAGAAGTCCAGGGTGTTGCCGATGGTTTCGCTCATCTCCACGGTCGGCTCCCAGTTCAGCAGGCGCTTGGCGTTTTCGATGCTTGGCTTGCGGTGTTCCACGTCCTGGTAGCCAGCGCCGTAGAAGGCCTTGCTTTCAACGTCGCGGAAACCGGCGAACGGCGGGAAGTTGCTACGCAGCGGGTGAGCTTCGAACTGACGCAGCAGTTCTTCGCCCAGCTGACGGATGCTGGCTTCGTTGTCCGGGTTGCCGATGTTGATGATCTGGCCGTTGCAGCAGTCGTTTTCGTTGTCGACGATGCGCGCCAGGGCTTCGATGCCGTCGGCGATGTCTGTGAAGCAGCGCTTCTGCTCGCCACCGTCGAACAGACGGATCGGCGTGCCTTCCACCAGGTTGAGGATCAGCTGGGTGATGGCGCGGGAGCTGCCGATACGGGCCGAGTCCAGACGGTCCAGGCGCGGGCCCATCCAGTTGAACGGACGGAACAGGGTGAAGTTCAGGCCCTTGGCGCCGTAGGCCCAGATCACCCGGTCCAGCAGCTGCTTGGACACCGAGTAGATCCAGCGTTGCTTGTTGATCGGGCCGACGATCAGGTTGGAGCTGTCTTCGTCGAAGTTCTTGTCCTGGCACATGCCATAGACTTCCGAGGTCGACGGGAAGATCACGCGCTTGTTGTACTTGACGCAGTAGCGAACCAGTTTCAGGTTCTCTTCGAAGTCCAGTTCGAACACGCGCAGCGGGTTGCGGGTGTATTCGATCGGGGTGGCGATGGCCACCAGCGGCAGGACCACGTCGCACTTCTTGATGTGATATTCGATCCACTCGGAGTGGATGCTGATATCGCCTTCGACGAAGTGGAAGTTCGGATGGCTGCGCAGGCGCTCGATGGCGTCGGAGCCGATGTCCAGGCCGTAGACGTCGTACTTGTCGTCACGCAGCAGGCGCTCGGACAGGTGGTTGCCGATAAAGCCGTTGACGCCGAGGATCAGCACGCGGGTGCGACGTGGCTTGCGGCCAGACTCGGCGCCGCGCAGCAGGGAACCGTCCACCAGGCCCAGTTCGGCAGCCAGTTGCGGGCCACCCAGGTACAGGCCATTGGCGTTGCGCTGGCCGGAGGTGATCACCAGCGAGTCTTCGCCACAGGCGATGCGCAGCGGGTCGACGCTGATGACCCGGCCTGGGGCCTGGCCTTCATTGCCCTTGGCGACTTCGGCGCTCCAGACGATCAGCTTGTGCTCGCCCACGGCGCAGAAGGCGCCCGGATAAGGCTGAGTCACTGCGCGGACCAGGTTGAACAGCTCTTCGGCGGGACGCTTCCACTCGATCTTGCCGTCAGCGGCGGTACGACGGCCGTAGTAGCTGGCCTTGGATTCGTCCTGGGCGGTTTCGGTGAACTTGCCCTGGGCCAGTGCCGGCAGGGTGTCGCGCAGCAGGCTGGCGGCGGCGTCACGCAGTTTGTGGTGCAGGGTCAGGGCGGTGTCGCTGCGCTCGATGGCCACGCGTTCCTGGGCAATGATGGCGCCGGCATCGGCGCGCTTGACCATGCGGTGCAGGGTCACGCCGGTTTCGGTTTCGCCCTTGACCAGCACCCAGTTGGCCGGTGCGCGACCACGGTAGCGCGGCAGCAGGGAACCGTGCAGGTTGAACGCGCCCTTGCTGGCGGTGGCCAAAAGCGGCTCGCTCAGCATATTGCGGTAATAGAAGGAGAACAGGTAGTCGGGGTTGAGCTTGGCGATGCGCTCGATCCACAGCGGGTGGTTGGCATCTTCCGGGGCGTGCACGGCAATGCCTTTGCGGGCGCAGAGCTGGGCCACGGAGCCGTAGAAGGTGTTTTCCTTGGGATCGTCGGCGTGGGTGAACACGGCGGCGATCTCGTAACCTGCGTTGAGCAGGGCTTCGATGCCAGCACAGCCAATATCGTGGTAGGCGAAGACAACAGCTTTATTGCTCATGGCGAAACCTGATCTGTATGAGTGGAAGTTAAACCGTCGACAGTCACAACCGGGGCCGGGGCCGCGGGCTGGCTGCGCAAGACTTTTTCGATGAAGAAGCGCGGGCGGGCCCGCACGTCGCTGTACATGCGTCCCAGGTATTCACCCAAAAGACCCATGCCGATGAACTGGCCACCGGTGAACACGAACAGCACCGCGAACAGCACGAAGGTGCCGTCGCCGGCCCAAGTAGCGCCGAAGATCAGGCGCAGGACAATCAGCATCAGGGCGAACAGCGCGCCGACCCCGGCCATGGCGAAACCGATGATGCTCAGCAGCCGCAGCGGGGTGGTGGTCATGCAGGTGATCAAGTCGAACATCAGGTTGATCAGGCGCATCGGGCTGTACTTGGAGTCGCCGTGCTCGCGCTCGGCGTGCTCCACCAGCACCTCGGTGGTGTGCCGGGCGAAGCTGTTGGCCAGGATCGGGATAAAGGTGCTGCGCTCGGTGCAGGCCAGCATCGCGTCGATGATGGTCCGGCGGTAGGCCCGCAGCATGCAGCCGTAGTCGCTCATGGCCACACCGGTGGAGCGCTGCACGGCGAGGTTGATCAGCTTCGACGGCCAGCGGCGGAAAGCCGAATCCTGACGGTTGTTGCGCACGGTGCCGACCACGTCGTAGCCCAGTTCGGCCTGGGCCACCAGGCGCGGGATTTCTTCCGGCGGGTTCTGCAGGTCGGCGTCGAGGGTGATCACCACATCGCCACGGCATTGCTCGAAGCCGGCCATGATCGCCGCGTGCTGGCCGTAATTGCGGTTGAGGATCACCGCCACCACCGGGCTGCCTTCGCGTTCGGCGGCTTCTTGCAGGATGTTCGCCGACTGGTCGCGGCTGCCGTCGTCCACCAGGACGATTTCAAACTCGTGCTTGAGTTGGCGGCAGGCCGCTTCGGTGCGACGCAGCAGCTCAGGCAGGCTCTGTTCTTCGTTGTAGACCGGAATCACGATCGACACGAACTGGATTGGGTAAGGTTTCAAAGGCTTCAGTCCAGGAGGTTTTCAATGGCACCGGCAACCCGTTCGACATCGTCGAGGGTCATGTCCGGAAACAGTGGAATCGAGCATAGCCGCGCCGAGTTCCATTCGGTATGGGGCAGGTGCACTTCGGGGAAGCGCTGTCGGTAATAGGTATGCAGGTGAGTCGCGATGAAATGGATGCCGGTGCCGATGTTCTGCTCCTGCAAGCCCTTCATGAAGGCGTCGCGGTCCAGGCCGCAGCGTTCGGCGTCGATGCGCAGGATGAACAGGTGCCAGGCGTGCTGTTGCGGGTACTGGGGCAGGTGCAGGGGTTGCACCGGCAGGCCTTGGAGGCGCTCCAGGTAAGCCTTGGCCAGCACTTCGCGCTTGGCGTTGATCTCGTCCAGGCGCTGCAGTTGCACCAGGGCGATGGCGGCGTTCATGTCCGCCAGGTTGTACTTGAAGCCGGGCTCGATGACCTGGGCCTGGGGCTTGCGCCCGTGGGTCAGGCGGTCGTAGGCGTCGACACCCAGGCCGTGGAACTTGAGCATGCGCACCCGGTCGGCCAGGGCCTGGTCGTCGCTGACGAACATCGCGCCCTCGGCGCAGGTCATGTTCTTGATCGCGTGGAAGGAGAAGATCGCCGTGCCCCGGGCGCCGATGGCGCGGCCGCGGTAGGTGGTGCCGGCGGCGTGGGCGGCGTCTTCGATCACCGGGATACCGTGCTTGTCCGCCAGGGCATACAGCGGATCCAGGTCGAAGGCGGCGCCGGCGTAATGCACCGGAATGATCGCCTTGGTCCGAGGGGTGATGGCCGCTTCAATGGTCGCCGCGTCGCTCATCAGGGTGTCGGGATCGACATCGACGAACACCGGGGTCGCCCCCAGCAGGCAGATCATGTTGGCGGTGGAAACCCAGGTCTGGGACGGGGTGATCACCTCGTCGCCAGGACCGATGCCCAGGGCCAGCAGGGTGATGTGCATGGCGCCGGTGGCCGAGGACAGGGCCACGGCATGGCGGGCGCCGACGCGTTCGGCGAACTGTTGTTCCAGTTCCTGGTTTTTCGGGCCGGTGGTGATCCAGCCGGAGCGCAGAACCTGCTCCACTGCAGCTATCTCTTCGTCGCCAATACTCGGACGCGAGAAGGGAAGGAAAGCCTGGTTCATGGTTACCTCGGGTTTAGCTGATGCCGGAAATACGGGGTCTTGCGAGTGAACGGACGGTTCATGGAAAGCGGGGGAGGTCATGCGGTCATTAAGGCACATCCAGTCATTGAGCCAGCGGGGCATTCCATGCAGCACATGAGTAAAGACTATGTTTGTGAAAAGTAAATGCGGATCAAGGTGTTATCTTTGCAACCTGAGAAAAAACTGCACTCGGAGGGCGAGCCGTCGGGGGCTGAGATTAAGCGGAAAAATGTGAAACGAATATGAAAAATAAGGTAAAAGTCCGTTTTTCTGCGAGCCAGACAGCCAGCGTTCAGTTTTTTTGCCAGCCTGTGGATCAACTGAGTGCGGGCCATTGTTTTAGCCGGTTTTCGGCGGATGTTGAAGAGGGCGACCAGAGACTTTTTTTTCCAGGTCCTGGGTGCTACCCGGTGCAACCGGCTGCTTGGAGGCGATCCTGATGCCGTCCATCCCTGGCCCGCGCAGCGCCAACCCCCTCAGCCTGTACCTGACGCGCCTGGCCCCCTCCAGCCAAACCACCCTGCGCTACGTGTTGCAGGACGCCGCCGACCGCCTGGGCTATGAAGACCTCAACCTGGAGGACATTCCCTGGCACCAGTTGCAGCCTGAGCACGTCACGGCCCTGGTGGCGACCCTGCGCCGCGACGGCTATGCACCCAGCACCTCCTCGTTGTATGTCAATGCCCTGCGCGGGGTGCTGAACGAAGCCTGGCGCGCCAGCCTGATCAGCCAGGACCACCTGCTGAAGATGCGCTCGGTCAAGGCCATGGGCGGCACGCGCCTGTCCCGCGGGCGCAACCTCAGGCGCGGGCTGATCCAGGAGCTGATGGCCGTGTGTGCCGCGGACCCGCGCCCCCAGGGCGTGCGCGACGCGGCGATCATTGCCGTGCTCTACGGCTCGGGCATGCGCAAATCCGAATCGGTGAACCTGGACCTGGCCCAGGTGGACTTCGCCCAGCGCAGCCTGCAGGTGCTGGCCAAGGGCAACAAACAGCTGATCAAGTACGCCCCGGCCTGGGCCTTCGACAAGCTCCAGGCCTGGCTGGACCTGCGTCGCGCCGACTTGCCGGCGGGCCTTGAGGACGACCCTTTCCTGTTCAACCGGATCCGTCGCGGCGGGCATATCACCCGCGAGCGCATCACCAAGCACGCCATCTACTACATCGCCCGGCAGCGCGGCGCCCAGGTCGGCGTGCGCATCATGCCCCACGATTTCCGCCGCTCATTCATCACCCGGGTGATCGAGGAACACGACCTGTCGATTGCCCAGAAACTGGCGCACCACACCAATATCCAGACCACCGCCAGCTATGACGTGCGCGACGACAATGAACGGCGCCGGGCCATCGATCGCTTCGACCTGTGAACCGCCCCCGGTCACGGCAGCGCCGGCAGTCGCCTGTTCAGCTCCCGGGTAGCACGTGGGCCTGGCCCGAAATGCTGATCCAGACCCGGCTGCCGGGCGCCGGGGCCTGTAGGCCGGCGGCCGGTACCGGTAGCAGCTGCTGGCGGCCATCGACGGTGGTAATGGCGACGCTCAAGGTGCAGTGGTTGCCGGCAAAATCCCAGTCCTTGACCACTCCGGCGCAGCCGGGGGCCGCGCCGCTTTGCACGATGCCGGCCGACCATTGCAATTGCTCGGGGCGCAGCATGATCTGCGCCGCTCCCTGGCGCCCGGGGTCGGCAATCGGCAGCGGCCCCAGGTCGCAGTGGGCCAGGCCCTGTTCCAGGCGGGCCGGCAGCATCAGCGCATCGCCGAGAAACAGCGCGGTCTGGGCATCTCGGGGATGCCGGTACAGCTCCAGCGGGGTGCCGCTCTGCACCAGGCGCCCCTGGCGCATCACCGCCAGCTGGTCGGCAAAGGACAGGGCTTCGGCCTGGTCATGGGTGACCAGAATGGTGGTGATCCCGGCGTCCGCCAGCAGGCGGGCCACGGCCTTGCGCATCGAGGCCCGCAGGCCGGTGTCGAGGGCCGAGAAGGGCTCGTCCAGCAGCATCAGCCGCGGACGCTGAGCCAGGGCGCGGGCCAGGGCCACCCGTTGCTGCTGGCCGCCGGACAGTTCATGGGGCCAGCGCGTGCCCATGGCGCGGTCGAGGGCCACCATGTCGAGCAATTCATCGATGCGCGTCTGTTTGGCCGCCATCTTGCCCGGCAGGCCAAAGCCGATATTGGCCGCCACGTTCATGTGCGGGAACAAGGCGCCGTCCTGGGGCACGTAGCCGATCAGGCGCTGATGGGCCGGCAGAGCGCCTTGCTCATCCGCCAGGACCTGGCCATTGAGGCTGATACGGCCCCGGTCGGGAAATTCGAAACCGGCGATCATCCGCAGCAAGGTGGTCTTGCCCGAGCCGGAGGGCCCGACAATCACCGTGCGGCTGCCGGCGGGCAGGTTCAGGCTGACGTCGTGCACCGCGCTCAGCGTGCCGTAGGACTTGTGCAGTTGCTGGAGTTCAAGGCTGTTCATCGGCCCGCCGTGCGTCTGGATTGATGGTAGAGAAGGCCGGTCAACGGCAGTGAGATCAGGATCATGAGCAAGGCATAGGGCGCGGCTGCGGCGTAGTCGATTTCGCTGGTCCGGGCCCAGAACGCGCTGGCCAGGGTCCGGGTGCCATTGGGGGCCAGCAGCAGGGTGGCGGTCAGCTCATTGCTGATGGCCAGGAACACCAGGGCCGCCCCGGCCGCCGCCCCAGGGGCCACCAGGCGCAGGGTGACCCGCCACAGCGCCTGGAACGGCGTGCGCCCCAGGCTGCGAGCGATGTTTTCCAGCTCCACCGGTGCCTGGGCGATACCGGCCCGCAAGCTGACCAGGGCCCGGGGCAGGAACATCAACCCATAGGCCAGGAGCACCGTGAGGCTGGTCTGGTAGATCGGCCGGGCGTACCTCACCGTGACGGTCACCAGGGCCAGGGCGACGACGATTCCCGGCAGCGAACTGGCGATGTAATTGGCGCTTTCCAGCAGCCGCAGCAGGCGCCCCGGCGCACGGATCGACAACCAGGCCAGGGGAAAGGCCGCGCAGGTGGTGAGCAGGGCGCCAAGACAGGCCAACTCCAGGGTCTGCCCCAGGCTGGGCAGCAGTTCCGGGACTTGCCAGGCTTCGCTGCCGCCGGCCAGCAACCAGTTGCCCAGGGTCAGCAGCGGCACGCCCAGGGCCAGCGCACTGCTCAACCCCACCAGCAACAGACCGGCGCAGCGCCCGGTGCCGGAGAGTACCTGCAGCGGCTGGGCACGCGGACTGCCCGAGCCGACCCGGGCGTAGCGCGCCTGCCCCCGACAGGCCGACTCGGCACTGAGCAGCAGCAGGCAGCACACCACCAGGACCCCCGCCAGCATGTTCGCCGCCGGGCCGTTGTAGGTGGACTGGAACTGGTCGTAGATGGCCGTGGTGAAGGTGTCGAAGCGAATCATCGCGTACAGGCCGTACTCCGCCAGCAGGTGCAGGCCCACCAGCAACGCGCCACCGGCGATGGCCAGGCGCAATTGCGGCAGCACCACGCGCAAGAACTGCGCCCGGGGCCTGAGCCCGAGGGATTGGGCAACGTCTTCGAGGGCCGGGTCGAGGCGGCGCAGGGTGGCGGCCACCGGCAGATAGACGAAGGGGCAATAGGCGATCACCGACACCAGCACCGCCGCGGGCAAGCCGTGCAGGGCCGGCAGCAGGCTGACCCAGGCATAGCTGTGGACGAACGCCGGCACCGCCATGGGCGCCACCGCCAACAGTGACCAGGCTCGCCGTCCTGGCAGATCGCTGCGCTCGGTGAGCCAGGCCAGGGCCACCCCCAGCAGCACGCACAGCGGCAGGGTCAGGAGCAGCAACAGCAAGGTGTTGAACAACAACTCCGCGACCCGTGGCCGCAATACCAGCTCGGCGATGCCGGCCCACCCGGTCTGGATCGAGACAGCGACGACAAACCCCAGGGGCACCAGGGCCAGCAACGACACCAGCAGCGCAGCCCCCAGCAGCCAGGGGGTGCTGGCGCGGGCGCGGCGACGCTGCAGCAGCCGCAGCGCGGGAAGGCGGGCGGCGCCGTCGATGCCTTCGGCCTGTGATAGAGGCTCGGCCATGGATTACAGCAGACCGGCCTGGGTCATCAGGTCCACCGCCTTTTTACTGTTGAGTCTGGCGGCATCGACCTGAGGCGCGTCCAGCTCGGCCAGCGGCACCAGGGCCGGGTTGGAGGCCGCGCCCTTGCCCACGGCGTACTCGAACGAGTTGCCGGTTCTGAGCACCGCCTGGCCGTGTTCGCCGGTGATCCACTTGAGAAACGCCTGGGCCTGCTGCGGGTGCTTGCTGGAGGCCAGCACGGCGCCGCCGGAAAGGCTGACGAAGGCCCCCGGGTCCTGGTGCTTGAAGTAGTGCAGGGCGGTGTTCTTGCTGTTCTCGCCGGTCTTGGACTGGTCGACGAAGCTGTAATAGTGATAGATCACCCCGCTGTCGACCTGGCCGGCGTTGACCGCCTTGAGCACCGCGCTGTTGCCGCGATAGACGCTGGCATTGGCTTTCATGCCCTTGAGCCATTCCAGGGTCGCGGCTTCGCCCTTGAGCTCCAGTACCGCGCTGACAATGGCCTGGAAGTCGGCGCCGGCAGGAGACGCGGCCCAGCGGCCTTTCCAGGCGGGTGCCGCCAGATCCAGCAGGGATTTGGGCAAGTCGCCCGGGCTGAGCTTGGCCGGGTTGTAGACGAACACCGTGGAGCGCGCCGCAATCCCCACCCAGTTGCCATGGACCGGCCGGTAGGCGGCAGCCACTTGTTCCAGGGTGCTTGGGGCCACTTTGGCGAGCAGCCCGGCGTTGTCCACCAAGGCCATGGCCGGGGAGTTTTCGGTGAGGAAGACATCCGCCGCCGAGGCATTGCCTTCCTGCACCAGCTGGTTGCCCATTTCGCTGTCATCGCCGTTGCGCAGGGTGACCTTGATCCCGGTTTCCCGAGTGAAGCCGTCCACCCAGGCCTTGGTCAGGCCCTCGTGCTGGGCGTTGTAGACCAGGATGCCGTCGGCGTCGGCGGCGCAGACCTGCCCGGTGGCCAGCAAGGCGGCGCTCAGCAGGGCGGTTTTGAACAGCGAAGAGGGCGTGAGGGTCATGCTCGGGGCAGCTCCTGGGAGGTTGTTTGGGTGTGGCGGCGAACCGGCTGGTTCGAGGCGCCAGAGAAGGCATCGCGAATCGGCAGAACAATAGGAATCATTTGCATATGAAGCCGTCGGCAATGTAGAGCGGCAAATCAGAAAAAAACGTCAAATTTTCGGTGAATTCCCGTGATGACGGCATTTGCCCGCGGCCTGCGAGCGGCCGCCTCCGTCCAGTGTGTGACGAGGCCCACAGACCTGTGCCAAACGCCGCGAGAAGTCCCGGGCAAGTGCCCGGGATTGATTTACAATCGGCGCCGCGACACCTGCAGGAAATGGAATTGACCGGTCAAACGAGGGAAGCAATCTTGAGCGCCAAACTGTGCAACAACATCAATGCCGTCACCTTTGTCAGTAAATACAAGGCGGCCTGCCAGCCGATCGCCGACCAACTGGACCTGCCGGTGGAGAACATCCTCGGCCTGGCGGCCCAGGAGAGCCAGTACGGAGCGGGGCGGATCGCCCGGGAACTGAACAACTATTTCTCCATGCATGCGCCGGCGCCCCTGCAGATCAGCGCCGAATCGGCCCAGGGCAGCGCCAGCGTCAAGGTGGCGAAGTTCGACTCCTTCCAGAAATCCGCCCAGTCCTTTGCCTTGCGCTATGGCGCCTCGGTGCGCGGCAAGCGCGAGCCCATGGAGTTCGCCCAGGCCCTGGTGCGCAGCGGCTACAACAGTGGCGACGCCGCCACCGGCGGGCGCAACGGTTTTGCCGACTACCTGGCAAAGATCATCCTCTCGGTCAGGGGGCGTCTGGCGTGCTGAGCAACGATCGCCGTTCCTGGTTGCTGGGCCTGACCCTGGCCTGCACCACCCTGGTCGCCTGTGCCGGCGACGCCCTGTCGCCGACTCAGGTCAAGGCCACCGGCCTGACCCGCGAACAGGCCCAGGCCGTGTTGCGGGTGGCCCTCAAGCACCAGGACTATCAACTGGACAAGCCCGGAGTGTTCGTCGACGGCGATCTGCAGGACGAGCACGGCCAGCCGCCCCATCCGGGCTACTTCGACTTCAGCCTCGGCTACAACGACCCCAAGGCCGGCGCCACCGAGTACTGGGGGCTGTTCTCGGTGAGCATCGCCACCGGCGATGTCTGGGAAACCAACCTGTGCAAGCGTCTGGATGGCGCTCAATTGCAAGCCCTGCAAAGGCAGATCATGGCGCGCACCGGCAAGTCCCTGAAGGACGAGCAAGCGCAGCGTCAGGGGCTGGGCTGCGACGAAGGGCAATAGCGAGGCAGCGGCCACCCCGAGGCTGCACCAGGCCCCGGGGCGTCGCACGCGCTATCCGGGCAGTTGCAGCAGGGCTGCATACGCCGCGGTGCCGATGGCCGCGGTAGTGATCAGGCCCATGCTGCCGCCCAGGGCGATGACCCCGACGATCAGCAGTGAGCCGGCCGCCGCCCAAGGCTCGCGGCCGATTTCGCTGTAGGCGATGTACACCGCGAAATTGATGAAAACCGCCACGGGCAGTTCCTCTTGCAGGCAGCGTTGCAGGCCCGGCCGCAGGCGCAGGGTGACGAAGGCCGGAATGATGCGCACCAGGCAACTGGTGGCGAACAGCGCGGCAATGGTGAGCCAGCTGGCCTGGCTCATGCTCGGGCCCAGCTCAGCAGGACGCTGGTGGCCAGTACGCTGGGGATCCAGAAGTACAGGCTGCCCAGCAGCCGGATCAGCGCCAGGCTCAGGGTCACGCACAGCGCCAGGCGCACCAGGATCGCCAGGCGCCGCCCGGGGAGCAACGCCAGGCGCCGGCGCAGCTGGCTCAGCGCCAGGTACATCAACACCACACTGGCGGGGTAGCCGAGATTGAGCTCGGAGCCGAGCCAGTGCGCGGGCAACGCGCGCCCCAAGCAGGCCCCTAGCACCCCGGACAGGACCCAGGTGAGAAAAATCGTTGCCCGGATCATCAGCACCGCGGCCGGGCTGTCCCCCTGGGCCTCGGTGGCGTAGGCCTCGTCCCCCAACAGATGGGCCGCCACGGCCTTGGGCAGCCAGCGGCGCGGCAGTCGCGCCGCAGAGGCGAAGGCCATCGGCAGGTAGCGGCTGTTGAGCGAGGCGCTCACCAGCAACAGGGTGAAGAACCCGGCGCCCGATTGGGCCAGGGGCAGGGCGGCAAACTGGCCGCTGCCGGTGAACCCCAGCAGGCCCACCAAGGCCACCTCCAGCAACGACCAGTCGGCGCGGGCCGCGAGCACGCCAAATAGCATGCTGACCGGAACAATGGCCAGGGCCGTCGGCGCGACCCGGCGCCAGAGCGCCGGGCGGCCGGTAAGAAACTCTGACTGTGGTAACTGCTGCATGAAGGTCTTGCCCTCCCGAAGTGACGCCATGCCGGGCACGTCGAAGTGCCGGCCATCAGGCTTCGAGAGTCTGGGGAAGGGCTGGAGGAGCGTCTTGAACGATTGTGCGACTTTGCCGGGCCAATCCCTGGGCCCGGTGTGTGTCAGTAGCGGTAGCCGACGTTGACCATCACCGCCGCGGTGCCCAGCACCACCAGTTCGGTGCCTACCGGGCCGTAATGCAGGCCGACTGCCGGGATCAGCACCGGCGCCACGCCGAAGTGGTTCAGCGGGATCTTGTCCTTGTAGTCGCCCTTGTAGCCCTGGATCAGGCCGCCGCTGAGCTTGGCGTAGACCGGCCAGTCGGCGCTCTCCCAGGCCTTGCCGACGTAGGCGTAGTAGGAGCGCTGGGAAAAGGAGTTGCGAAAGGTGCTCAGGCCCCAGAGTTTTCCGCTGGCGTAGTTGCGCTCCAGGCCGATCAGGTCCTGGTGGTTGTTGTGGTCCGGATCGTTGCTCCAGTGGTTGGTGTAGACGCTGGTCTGCAGGTACCAGAAATCCCCTTGCTGATCGGCCTGCGCGCTCTGGGCGGCGACCAGCAGGGCAGCGCTGGCCATGGCCCGCCGCAGCGCAAGGGAGAGGCCGGTGGCCCGGGTTTGAAACAGTGTTTTCATTGCGATTCCCTGCCATCGCGGCAGTTGTGCCCCCTCGGAAATCAAGGGGGCAGAGGGCGCTGACGCTAACATCCGCCTATTCAGGGGATCAATGACGGAACTGTTGCTTGATCTATATCTGACTCGATGCGCCGGATCAGGTAGGGGTAGAACGGGTTGGCGGTCAGACGCATCAACTCGTCCATGGGCACCACCAGCACCCCGCGTTCGCCGCGGGCCGCGAGGCTGCCCAGGTGCAGGCCGAAGTCTTCGTCGGGGTCCGGTTGGCTGCCGTACAGGCTGTCGCTGACGGGGAACGGCAGGGCCACGTGAGACAGGGAAAACACCCCCGGCGGGAAAGCCAGGTCCAGGGGCCGGCGCTGGCTGTCCAGGCTCAGGGCCGCGGTGCTGAGTTCTTCCAGGTGATGCGACGGGCTGTCGGCGTTGCTCAGGACCCGGGTGCTGTAGTTGCGCGGCGGCGCCGGCAGCAGGCTGGCCAGGGAGGTGAGGCTGGACGGGTCCAGCAGGCCGTCAAAGTCGCTGGTGCGGTTCAGATCGAAGATCACCAGCTCGCTGCCATTGGCCGGCAGGCGGCGGAACAGGCCCGTGACCACCGCCTGAGTGCTGACCGTGGCGTCGGTCAGGGACTGAAAGCCGAGGATCGGCGGCAGTTGCAGCAGCCGCGGATCCGCCGCCAGGGCCTGCAGCTGGCCTTGCAGGGCCTCGGTCAGGCGCCACGACTGGCGCGCACCATTGACCGGAAACGAGTTGTACTTGAACGGGTTGTATTCCGGGCGCAGGTTCAGCCAGGCGGCCTTGCTGAAGGCCGGAACCACCGCGGGCCAGGCCGCCAGCCCGGCAAAGCGCGCCGACGGCGCCACGCCGATCATCGGTGAAATCAGCACCAGGCGCTGGGCCTGTGGCAGTTGCGGATCGCTGAGGGCGTCCAGAGCGTACTTCACCGCCAGGGCACCACCGTTGGAGTAGCCGACAATGTGCAGGGGCGCGGGCGCCGGCACTTCGGCCCGCGCCGTGCGCAGGGCCAGGCGGGTCGCCGCCAGCCAGTCCTGCCACTGCACCTCGGTCAGGCCCGCGGGCACCGTGCCGTGACCGGGCAGGCGCAGGCCAATGGCCAGGTAGCCGTGGGCCACATAGCGCCGGGCAATGTGCCGCAGGCTGTAGGGCGAGTCGGTCAGGCCGTGCAGCAACACCACCACGCCCCGGGGCGAGCCCTGGGGGCGCAGCAGGTAGGAGCGGTTCCAGTCGGTGGCAAAGTGCGGCGGGTAGACCCGGCTGTCCTTGCGGTAACGGTTGAAGGGCGGCACCTGGGACGAGTCCAGGGTGTCGCTGACCTCGCGCTCGACTTCGCCGAACACCCGCTCCTCGGCCTGCAGCCAGCTTGCCCAGTCGGCCCGATCGATCTGCTCGATGCTCAATTCATGGGGCGCCCGCAGGTGCCAGGGTTGCAGCGCCGGGCCCCGTTCGCTGTCGTAGACCCGCCACCCCAGCAGGGTCAGGCCGGCCACGCCGAGGAACAGTGCGCCGCGCTTGAACAGGCGCGCCAGGACGGGGGCGATCATGAGCCGCTACTCGGCTGCGCGCAGCGGTTGTGGTACGGGGCAAGGGAGGACTTGAAAGACATGCTGGACCATTGAACCAAGGGCAAGTGGGGTATCGCCGCGGCGACCGGGGAAGCATAACAGGGGCATGGCTTGACGGCCGAGGACGCCGACACCTTCGCCTGGCGCGCTGCACTTGTGCTGTAATCCGCGGCCACCAAACAGCACAAGGAAGCCTGTGGATGCACGAATCCGCCCGTCACATCGTCGATCTGTACCAGCGTCATGCCCAGGCTTGGGACCGGGCGCGCCGGGCCAACACCCAGGCATTTCACAGTGAACAAGCCTGGTTCGAACGCTTTCGCCAGGTCATGGGGGCTGGTCGGCAGGTACTGGACCTGGGGTGTGGAGGTGGCGAGCCGGTGGCGCGCTATCTGGTGGAACGTGGTTACGCGGTCACGGGCGTCGACAGCAGCGCCGCCTTGCTGGATCAGTGTCGCCAGCGCTTTCCCGAGCAGCAGTGGCTCCACGCCGACATGCGCGGGCTGGCCCTGGAACAGGATTTCGACGGCATCCTGGCGTGGAACAGCCTGTTCCACCTGTGCCCGGAGGATCAGCGCGCGATGTTCGCGGTGTTCGAGCGCCATGCGGCCCCGGGCTGTGCCCTGCTGTTCACCAGTGGGCCGGCGGCGGGGGAAGCCATTGGTCAGTTCCAGGGCGAGGCGCTGTACCACGCCAGCCTCGATCCCGGGGAGTACTGCACCTTGCTCGACACCCATGGGTTCGAGGTGGTGCAGCACGTCAGCGAAGACCCACAGTGCTGCGGCTTCACCGTATGGCTGGCGCGGGCGCTGGATTACTCATAAAAAAACCGGCCCATTGGGGCCGGTTTTCATGCAGCGGGTTTTAGTGCTGCATCATGCTGTGGTCCGGCGCATCCAGTGCCCGGGCCTCGGCTTGGACCTTGATCGACTCCTTCTCGCCCTTGGCGTTTTCCACGATCAGGGTCAGCGGCACCTTGTCACCCACCTTGATCTGGCCAGTGAGCTCCATGAGCATCACGTGGTAGCCGTGGGTGTCCAGGCTGACCTTCTTCCCGGCCGGCAGGGCGATGGCGTCCACTTGCTGCATGCTCATCACGTCGTTGTGCATGCTCGACTGGTGGATCTGCACGTTCTTGGCCACCGGCGATTGCACGTCGACCAGCTTGCTGTCGCTGCTGGCGGTGAGGTCCATGAAGGCGCCGCTGGCGTGCTGGCCAGGGACGGTGGCGCGGACCCAGGCGTTGTCGACCTGGGTCGCGGCGCCGGCGGTGCCGGCCAGGCCCAGCAGAGAGGTCAGCAGCAGGGCGGATTTAAGGCGCGACGGGCGCTGGTGGGCATTCATTAACAAACCTCCATGACGGTGAGCAGGTCTTCCGCGCACTCTTGGGCGTTGAGGGACTGGGACAGCCCCAGGCGCAAGGTGCCCCGGGAGTCGTAGACGAAACTGGTGGCGGTATGGGACAGGGTGTAGGTCGAGCCGCTGGGGATCTTTTCGTAGAACACGCCGAATTCCTTGGCGGTGGCCGCGGTTTCTTCCAGGCTGCCGTACAGCGCCTCGAAGCTCGGGTCGAAGGCCTTGACGTAGGCGTCCAGCACCTCGGGCGTGTCGCGCTCCGGGTCCAGGGTGATGAACACCACTTTCAGGCGCTCACCGTCGCGACCCATGAGCTTCTTGGCCTGGGCGGCGCGGGCCAAGGTGGTGGGGCAGACGGCCGGGCACTGGGTGAAACCGAAGAAGATCATCGGCATCAGCCCGCGGTAACTGGACAGCGACTTGGTTTCGCCCTGGGAATCGGTGAGTTTGAAGGTGCGGCCGAGAATCTGATTGCTCAGGTCCTTGCCGTATTTGAAGGACAGTCGGGGACTGTTGTCGCAACCGGCAAGCAGGCCCAGGCCGAGCACCCCGGCGCTGGTGAGCAGGGTGCGGCGAGTCAGCAGAACACTCATGAAATAACGCCCTTTGAACAGCCAGACAGGCAAAAACCCGCGCATGGTAACAAACAGACGAAAGCGGCGGCGGGCTAATTAGACCAATGCCTGCGGCCATCGGTCGCAGCCTGGGTTGTGGATTGAGCCGGACTCACGGCCAAGTGTCGAACGCTGCCCGAAGGCACGTCCTGCTGTGGCAGCCAAGCCCTGGCCGAGCAGCCACAAGGCGTTGGGCGGTGAGCGCCGTCAGTCTTCCAGCGCCGCGACCTGCACCAGCGCCCGCACGGCGGCGCGGGTGGCCAGGGTCAGTGGCTTGGGCAACCGGTCCAGCTCGAACCAGGCGATGTCGCTGTGCTTGTGCGGCTCGTTGTTACGCGGCGCCATGGCCGGGGCGGAGGCCAGGTAGATCGGGGAAACCCAGTGCGCCTGCCGTTCGGCGTCGATCTGGTCCGCCACGCACAACAGGCTGACGCCTTGCAGGGTCAGTCCGAGCGCTTCGAGGATTTCACGGCGCACGGCCTGCTCCACCGGTTCCAGCCAATCGACCTCGCCTGCGGGCAATCCCCAGCAACCGGCCTCGGGGTCCCGCAGGCGCTTGACCAGCAGTAACTGGCCGTCGCGGACGATAGCGGCGGCGCATCCCAGGCAAGGCTGTTGTGGCATGGCTGTGCTCCTGTGCGTTGGGGAGAGGGGCAAGGCCCGTGGTCCTGCCCGGCAGCGGATGTGCGCTTGGCACACTATCGACCGTCAAGGATGACAACCGCGTGTTGCTTTGTTGTTTATTTGTAACTTTCATCGTGCACGACGGCCGTCGATTCAATGCCCGGCTCAGTGGCGCAACAGGGTGGCCGCGATCACGGCCAGTGCCATGAGGATCAGGATCACCCCGGTGATTCGTTCCAGCCAGGGCAGGGCGCGGGAGAAGCGCTGCCGCACCCGGCCATTGCCAATGGCCAGCGCCACCAACACATCCCACAGCAGCACCACGCTGAACATCCATACGCCATAGACCAGCTTCCAGGCGGTGCTGGTCTGGGCGCCCACCAGGGAGGCCAGGCTGACATAGAACAGGGCGTTCTTCGGGTTGAGCAGGCCCGAAAGCAGACCCGCGCCCAGGCCGCGCCACCAGGTGGCCCGGTGCAGCGCCCGGCGGTCGCCCTGGGCAGCCACCGCTGCCAGGGAGCTGGTGCCAGCGTGACGAATGAACAGCCAGCCCAGGTAAAGCAGGTAGCCACAACCGGCCAGTTGGATCAGCAGGAACAGCCAGCTGTCGGGACGCAATACCGAGACCCCGCCAAAGGCCAGGACAATGAACAGACCGTTGGCCAGGGCGATGCCCAGGCAGGCGCCGGTGGCCGCTTTCCAGCCGCTGGCCATGGACAGGCGCGCCACCAGGAAGAAGTCCGGTCCAGGGGAGAGCAGGGCGAGAAAATGCGCGGCGGCGATCAGCAGGAACTGTTGAATCATGAAGGCAGACTTCCAGAGACGAGGAGGGGCTGGAAGTCTGCCGGGCGTCGGCACTGGGGTATTGAAGAAAATTGCGCGGCCTTCAGCGCTTGTACAAACCCGGGGTGACCCCGACATGGGCCTTGAACACCCGCTGGAAGTGCGCCTGATCGGCAAAGCCCAAGCGCTGGGCCAGGGCCGCCGGGGCCTCGCCGGCCTGCAGCGAGGTGCGGGCCTGGATGATGCGCTGGTTCAATTGGTAGGCGTGGGGCGTCATCCCGGTGGCGGCGCGAAAGGCCCGGATCAGTTGGTAGCGGCTGAGGCCCGCCAGCGTTGCCAGGCGCTGCAGCGGGTGAGCCTGTTGCGCCTCCTGTTGCAAGAATTGCATGACCCGCCGGACCCCGGCGCCGGCCAGGCCCGGATCGGCGGCCTGGGCAATCACCGGTTGCCCCTGGAGTGGAAAGTCGCCAATGAACTCGATCAGCGCCGCTTCCTTGTCTTGCCAACTGGCGCTGGAGAACAGCAGGTCGTTGAGGCGGCAAAAGCGCTGGTACAGATCCTCGTCGTGACTCAACAGCACCTGGCCAGGCGCCAATGCCGCCTGCTGCTGCGCTTCCAGGCGCACGCCTTCGACCCAGCGTGGCTCCAGGTGCAGCATCTGGTAGCTCCAGGCCGTGTCGGGCTGGGGATTGCAGGCATGGGCGCAATGGGCCGGGACGAACACCACGCTGCCGGCCTGGATCAGGGTGGGCCCCTCGGCGCCGCCACTGAACAGGCTGACGCCACGGTCCACGGCGCCGATGGACACTGTCGGGTGGCTGTGGGCCCTGTAGTTGGCGCGGCTGTCACAGGCTCGGCGGCTTTCTACGTAAGGCAGGTTCGGGTCGCGCCAGAATTGCGCTGAAGGCGTCATGCTGCAGGTCTGCGGTAAGGGGACGGAGGCGCAGGCTAACAGGGAGGATTGCAAGGGTGCCAGTTTGAGCTGAGCGCGGATGCCGCACGGGAGCGCTCGTCAGGGCTGCCTATACTGCACTCGGGTTTTGCTCAACCGCGCCACGACCTGCACCAGGAGCTGCCATGAACTTCAAGGAAATCGCCTACGAGCAGCACGGACCCGTAGTGGTCATCCGCTTCAATCGCCCCGAGCAGCGCAACTGCATCGGCCCTGTGACCCACCTTGAATTGATCGACGCCTGGACGCGTTTTCGCGACGACGACACGGCCCTGGTAGCGATCATTACCGGCACTGGCGATCGGGCCTTTTGTGCCGGCGGCGACCTCAAGGCCGCCGCGCAACTGGTGCCGTCGAGCGCCGAGGAAATGGCCGCCCATGATCGTGGCGAACGCCCCGGAATCATCGGCCCCAGCCGTTGGGTCGACGTCTATAAACCGGTGATCGCCGCGGTCAATGGCGTGGCCTATGCCGGTGGCCTGGAGTGGGCCTGTTTTGCCGATATGCGCATTGCCGAAGAGCATGCCTCGTTCGGCGTCACCTGCCGCCGCTGGAACATCGGCCTGGCGGACGGCGGCACCCAGCGCTTGCCGCGGATTGTCGGCATGGGCCGGGCCATGGAACTGATTCTGACCGGCAAGGTGATCGATGCCCAAGAGGCCTACCGCATCGGCCTGGTCAACGAAATAGTGCCCAGCGGGCGCTCCCTCAAGCGCGCGCTGGAGCTGGCCCAGGTGCTGGCCGGTCTGCCGCAACCGGCGATGCGCTCGGACAAGGAGGCGGCCATCCGCGGTTACGGATTGCCCTTGGCCGAAGGCTTGAAGATAGAAGCCCAGTGCTTCAATCGCTCGATCCACGCCCCTGAAACCCAGGAAGGACTGCGCCGCTTCATCGAGCGCGATCACCCTGATCGTGGGGGCCGACCCACGACGGGCATGGTCAAGCACTGAGTCCAGCCCCGGGACTCAGGCCGGGCCGCGCAATGGCTGGCAGGCTTCCGCCAGGGCGGCGCGCAACGCCTGGCACAGACGCTGGGGGTCGCCGCCCTGGCGAAACCCCTCGACCTGGCGCTGCAGCTCGGCGAAACACCGGCCCTCGGCGCTGCGTGCCAGGCTCAGGCGCGGATCGGGCTGGACGTAGCGCGGATCGTCCGGCGTCAGGTACAGGCCGTTGAGGTTCTGGTAATCGGCGTCGATCCAGGCGTACAGGTGATGTTCGAAACGCTCGGCAAACCGATAGCGGCCAAAGTCCATCACCTGCAATTGCAACGGTGCCACGCCGGGCACCCCGGCCAGTTGCACATTGACCCCGTCGATCAGCAACGGCGCCCCCCGGTTGGCGCTCAACAGGCGTTGCAGCGTCGCCGCCACCTGAGCACTGATCGCCACCCTCTGCTCATCGCGCCTGACTTGCAGCTCGCCGTTCTCCCGGCACAGGTGAAAGCGCACCGCGCCGCAGCTGCTGGCGGTCAAGCCGTAGCGCCGCAGCAGAAGCTCGGCCTGCATCAGGGCTCCGGCCAGCTCGGGGCCCTGCCAGTAGCGCTGCCACTGGCAGCGCGGGCGGGTGCAGGCCCGGCGCAACAGCAGCACCGCCGGTTCCGCGGCTCGCCCGTCATGCCACAAGGCATCGAAGCCCAGGTCGATCAGGGCATAGGCCGGCAATGGCGTGATCGCCGCGCCGGCGTGGCTCATGGCGGCGAACACCAGGTGCTCCATCAGCACTTCGTGCACCGCCTCGGCCAGGGTCAGCAAGCCGTTGGAATGGGGCAACTGCGGGGCTTCGTCCGGCGGCACGCCAATGCCCTTGATGTCGAACAGCACCTGCTCGCTGGCCGGCGCGCACAGCACCGCGGCGCGCCCATAACGCGGCGGACGCCAGCCCGTTACCCGGCGGTCGTCCAGGGCAATCGGGGTGTTGATGCCCTGGGCCGCCGCCTGGCTGGTGGATATATAAGCGGCGTGCTCCAGCAGCCAGCGGTCGATGGCCGCCTGCCGGGTCTGCTCCGACGTCTGCCCCCAAGGGGCGTCGAAGTCGGCGCAGAGCGCCGGGTAGTTGGCGAACAGCACCCGCGCACCGGCCACTCCGAGCAACTGTTCGCTGCTCAGGGTCTGCCCGCTCTGGGCGTAGTCGGCCAGTCGTTGCACCCGTGGGCCTGCGGCGAAAGGCAGGTTCAGATCGTGCTGGGGTTGCCCGGCGGCGGGACTGTTCATCGAGTGTCTCCGGCCCAGGCATCCAGGTGCCCGGGGTGGTCGAGGGCGGCGATCGGGTCCAGCAGGACCCAGTTGCGGCGCAGTTCCAGGCTGGCTTGCGGCCCCTGGGCCACCTCGCCACGGCCGCGCAGCATGGGCAGTTCCCGCAGCGCGCCGGCCGCCGGGGCGCAAACCCCCAGGGCGTCGGCATGGGGGCTGTGGCGCAGGCGTTCGAACAACGGCGGCTCGCGGGTGCGGATCGCCAGGTATTGACCGTTGGGCGGCGCCGATCCGGCCGGTGCCCAGGGCTCCAGGCCGGCATCGCGCAAGCGCGCCAGCAGCCCGGGCATCTGCTGCCGCAGGCGCTGGCTGCGGGCCTGGGCCCGGGCGACGGCGGGCATCAGCGCCGGCAGGGCATGAATCGACAGGGCCGGGCTCAAGGCCGGGCAGGCGCGGGAACGCTGGCCCGGCGACCAGACGTCGATATCGCCATCCACCGCCAGGTCGCCGAACAGCGCGCCCCCGCCGCCAATGTCCAGGGCCTTGCCGTGGCCCAGGGAGGTGACCACCAGCGATGCACCCGGACAGCGCAGGTCCCAGGCACCGGCGCTGTCTTCGATGATGGGCAGGCTTGGGCCGAGCAGCTGGCGCAAGGCCGGGATGTCGCAGGGCAAGCCGTATTGATGGACCGCGATCACCGCGTCCAGGCCATGGATATGGGGCGCCAGCGCTTCGCTGCTGAGCAGCAGGTCGGCGGCGTTTTCGATAATCACCGGTATCGCGCCGGCATTGAGGACGGCGGCCACCACTTGATGACAGGTGGCGGCCGGAACCGCGACCCGCCAGGTGCCGGTGACCCCCAGCTGGCGCAGCGCCAGTTCCAGCGCCGCGGTGCCGGAACCGACCAGGGCACCGTGGCGCCGCTGATAAAACTGCGCGAGCCAGGACGAGCACGGCAGCCGATCGGCCTCCCGTGCCCGCCACTGGCCATCGGCAGGACCTGGAACTACTTGCACTTGTCCATGGCGCAGGCAGTCAAGGCCTCGACCTTGCACTTATCCATGGCACAAGCAGTCAGGGCTTCAACTTTGCATTTATCCATGGCGCAGGCGGTCAAGGCTTCGATCTTGCACTTGTCCATGGCGCAAGCGGTCAGGGCCTCGACCTTGCACTTGTCCATGGCGCAGGCAGTCAGGGCTTCGACCTTGCATTTATCCATGGCGCAAGCGGTGAGGGCTTCGGCCCGCGGGCCGCCGATGCGCCAGCTGGTGAACTTGCTCTCCGGCAGCGCGCCGCGCTTGACCACATCCAGGTGCAAGGTGCGGGCTTCATGGTCGTTGCATTCGAGCAGGATCTCGTCCTCGGCGACCGCGAAGTGATCGTGCAGCAGGCAGAGTCCGAAGCGATCCAGGTTGCCGTGGCGCTCCAGTAGCTCATGCAGGTCATTGATGAATTGCGCATCAGACGCCCCCAGTGGCATGGCTTCGTCAAAGGAGGGATTGGTGTGTCCGTTCATGTGGTGTACTCCAATATGTTTGATTTAAACCGGTCATCTTCATCAACAGTGCGCGGTAGTGCTGGCCTCATGCACCTCCTTGTTCCGGTGGAACCTTGCTTGCGGATACCCAGAGGGTGTCGATGCTCAGCAGCGGTGGCTGGTTGTCCGCGGCCACCGCGCCGCGCGCCAGTTGCGCCGGATCGTCGGCGCTGAAGGCCCGCAGGGTCAGGTCGACCCGGGCATTGCCCTGGAGCGTGACCTGTTCGGCCAGCCGCCAGCGGTCGATGGCCTGGCTGAAGGCGCTGGTGAAGGCCGGCGGGCTGTTCAGCGAGGTCGCCACCGGCAACAGCAGCGCCGCCGGCAGCACAGTGCGCGCGACCACGCCGGGCGCTGCGACCTCGTAGCTGTAGCGGCCCTCCATGCCGACCTGCACCGTGGTGCCATTGCTGCCGGCGCCCAGGGCGGCGAAAAACACCTCCAGGTAGTCGTCCAGGCTGGCGTTCGACACCTTCAGGTTGTCCAGGGAGAAGCTGCCTTGGCTGATGTGCGGGCTGATGCTGTCGACAAAGCGCACCACCGGCGTCGAGAAGCGGAACAGCGGGTTGGTCTGCAGGGTGCCGATGTCCGCGGCGGGGAACAGGATGCGGTTGCGCTCCACCGACAGCGAGGCCCAGGCGTTCTGGTGGTCGAACAGGTTGAGGGCCGGCAGGCTGGTGCGGCGCTCGTCGATCAGCAGGGCGTCCGCGTAGTCGAGCCAGACGGCCGGCTGGCTGCCCTTGAGCCGGTAGCGGTAGGCGATCAGCCCCGGGTTGCTCGGATCGACCACGCTCACCGCGTCGTACTCTTGCGCGGCGATCTGCACCAGCGGCGCCGGCAGGCTGACCTTGCCGAACTCGGGCAGGGTGGCGCTGATCTGCCCGCTGGCCGGATCGTAGCTGGCCGCCACCTGATTGATGCTGACGTCCAGCAGCAGGGTTTCGGCCCGCTCCTGGCCATCCACCGTCACCGGGGCCAGTACCTGGCTGAAGCTGCAGGTCAGGGCCTGGGGCGCGACAAACGCCGCGTTGCTGCGCAACAGCGGCCGGGCCCAGGCGTCATAGGCCTCGGTGACCTGCTGGACGATGTAGACGAAGGCCTCCACCGCCTGTTGCGCTGCGGCAATCTGCACCGCAGTCGGCTCGCCGAAGTTGATCGCGCTGAGGTTGTCCTGCATCGCCACTTCAACGCTCGGGTACACGCTGACGAACTGCGCCAGGGCGGTGACCAGGCTCTTGTCGGCACTGCGCAACGCAGCATCGACGGTCGGCGTGTTGAGGGCGATGGCCACGTTCAGGCTGTCCTGGGCCGTGCCGCGCACCAGTGAGTCGAAGGCGTAGGTCCATTTGCTCAGGTCCGAGACTTGCTGCGGCACCGGGGCCCAGGCCGTCGCGGTCTGTCCCTGGATGGTCGGCGGCTCGGGCAGGGCCCGCAGCAGCACCGGCAGGTTCAGGGTCTGGCCGTCGGCCAGGGGCACCCGCAAGGGGCCGGAAATTAGCGAGATCCAGTTCGACTGGGTGTAGCCGCTGATGCCCGGCACGTTGCGCACGTCGTGCTCCAGGTGGCTGATCTGCAGCTCCAGGTCCAGCGGCACGTAGCTTCTTGCCGCCTCGTTGCGCGAATTGAAGACAAACGCCAGGGCGCTTTCTCCGGGGCTGTCGGGCAGGCCGATGCGACCGCTGCCAAAGGCATAGTTGTCGTTGCCGGCCACTGGCGCTTCGCTGTTGCCCGCCACTTTGGCGGCGCTCGCCACCGTTGGCTGGCCGTACAACGACAGGGGCTCGCCGGTGGCGCTGCCTTGCACCGAGAAACCGACGATGGCGGTGGTGCTGTAGGCCGAATACAACTGGTTGAGCAGGGTCTGGCGCAGCTTCTCGCCCGCCGCGGCCCGTGCCGGGCCATCCTGCGGGCCCGCCGAGAGCACCGGCTTGATGGTCGATGCAATAGCGTCGGCCAGGGTCTGCTTGGCGCTGAGGATTTTCCCCAGGTTGCCGTCCTTGAGCGGGTCCTTGCTGCCCAGCAGGGTGTCGAGCAGGAACACCGAGGGCGCGTAGGTCGGCGCGAGGAAGCCGTCGATGGCCTTGAGAGCGGTTTCGAACCACAGGTTCTGATCGACCCCGGTGAGGGTCAGGGTCACTGGATCGCCACTCGGAAATGGCTGGTCCGGCTGGTAGTTGGGGTAGATCTGCACGCTGTCCGAGGTCAGGCTGCGGGCGATCGGCTGGGCGGCGAAGTAGCCCGGGGCCGGATCGATGCGGTAACGGATGCCATCGGCGCCGTCGCTCAAGGCGAAGCGCGCGGCCCACAGGGTCTGGCTGCGGCCGTCCGGGGTGCTGCCCGGGTCCGCGGTGCCGCTGCCGACCCGGGTCATCCAGGCCCCGGCCCGCTGGAACAATGCCTCGAAGGCCCGGGCGAACTGGCTGTAGCCGCTGGTGCTGGCGCTCAGCGCGTCGGGGACCGGCAGCAGGGTGCTGGTCACCGCCACGCCACCTTCCAGGCCGGCGACATCTGGCTCCACCAGCGCCGCCACCCGGCGCAGGCCGAGGGTCAGGCTCAGGGGCAGGATCGAGCCCGGAGCCAGGGCGTCGATGTCCACCGCCAGCTTCAATTGCACCGTGGCCGGCGCGGTGGGGCGGGCGCCCTGGACCACTTGGGCAAGGTACAGGATCACCCCGTTGACATAGTCCAGCAGCGGCTGCGCCTGGCTGTCGTCGAGCCGGGTCAGGGGCTGGGCGAACAGGCTATTGACCAGCTCCACGCTGACCGCGCGGCCCTGGCACCAGGGCAACTGCAGATCCTTGTAGGACTGGTTCAGCTGGTAGTAGATCAGGCTGAACATCTCCAGGTCCTTGGCGGCCTGGACCTTGACGTCGCCACCGCCGGCCGGGTCATAGCTGGAGGTGTCGAGGCTCAGGCTGATCACCAGTTGCGCGCCACCGGCGACGGCTTCGTAGGTATAGAAGCTGCGGGTATTGGGCCAGGCCGACAGGGCGATCAGCCGGTCGCAGTAACGCAGCGGCAGCGGCGGGTGATTGAGGCTGCCCGGATAACCGGGCGTGGGGGCCTGGAAGGGGGTGACGGTGATGTTGCCGAAGATGTCCAGCCAGGTCAGGTTGACCTGGGCGAAGCTGCCCACGCCACGGTAGGGGTTGTCCGCGGTGCTCGGCAGCCCGGGCCGGGCTGGCACTGGCGCGGCGTTGCTGGTGGCGCGCCGGGCCAGGCCGAGGGTCTGCTGGTAGCTGTACTGGCTGTCTTCGGCCAGGGCATCGAGGGCCCGGGCGCGGCTTTGCGGATCGCGCATGGCCTGGCGGTGGGCCTGGGCCTCGGGCGAGTCGACGCCACTGTCCGGCCGCTGCGGGCCGAAGGGCAGGGCCAGCTCGCTGGCGCTGAACCAGGGTGAACCGTCGAGCCCGGCGGACAGCACCGAGTACAGGTTGTACAGGTAGGCGCTGGCGTAGCCGTCCGGGTCCAGGCTCGGTGAATCCAACGGCGGCGGGTTGTTGCGCAGCACACTGAAGGCTGCGTTGCCCTGGTTGAACACCGCTTGCAGATCGAAGGTCTGGGTGTCGATGCTCAGGCTGCTGCCGACGCTGAACAGCCCGGGGACCTGCGCGGCGCCCACCGCCAGGGCGTCCAGGTCAAGGCCGTAGTAGCTGGCCAGAGACTGCAGGCTGTTGCCCGGCGCCAGGCTGGCGTCGACGACATAGGTCAGGGCCGGGATGAACAGCGCCACACCGCCGGCGGCGCTGATCCCGGGGTTGAGGTTGGCGATCTGCGTGGCGCTGATCGGCTGCAGCGCGCCCACCGAGTAGTAGCGCGCCAGGTTGTCGAGAATGCTCGCGCTCTGGCCGTTGCCGGCGCTGGCCTCGGCCGGGGTCACCAAGTGGATGATGCCGTCCACCGGCACTTGCACTGCCTTGCTCAGCGTTACCCCGGCATTGAGCTCCGCAATGCGTCCAGTGCCGATGCCGTAGAAGGTCGCGAGGCTGTCCAGGCTGTCGCCGGCGCTGGTCGGTTGACTGCTGTCGGCGGTGGCGGCCGAACCCAGGGTCATGTGGCTGCCTTGCTGGATCACCGTGTCGGTGCTGACGAAGGCGTTGACGAAGTTGCACAGGCGGCCGTCGAGCGCGTCGCGGGGGTAGGTCACCACCAGGGTCAGGGTGGCCGTGCCGCTGTCGTCGAAGATGCTGTCGGGCAGGCCGGCGGCGGCGATCGCATCGTAGTAGCTCAGGTAGTAGCCGCCGGAGCGCACGGTGGACAGTTCCCAGAGCAGCTTGACCACTTCCTCGGGCGGATTGAGGATGCCCCGCGGCCCGGCTTCTTCGGCCAGGCGCGCGGCCATCAGGGCCGGCGGCGGGTTGGTTTCGGTGGACAGGTTGGTCTGGGTGAGGAAGGCCAGGAAGTCGCTGGCGGCCTGGCTCAGCAGGTTGCTGGCCTTGGCGTTGCCCTGGGGCATCAGCAGGAACTGGCCGCTGATGATCGCGCTGCCCAGCTCGCTGACCGCAATCAGCAGGCGCTCCAGCAATTGCGCATCGGTGGCCGACGGGCCGAGCAGTTCATAGGTGTAGGCCAGGTTGCTGCCGCTGCCGGCGATGGCCCCGGGTTCGGCCTGGGGCAGGCGCTTGATGGTGAAATCGACCCGGGTCGCGTAGCTGTAGGCCGGGATCTCGCGGCGGGTGGTTTCCAGGGTCGCCGGGTCGGTGGACACCTCGCACGGGGTGAACGCCGGCAGGTAGGGGATTTGCTGCGTCAGCTGCGGCAACTGCCGGGCGAGGTTGCCGACCCGCTGGTTGATCAGCTGGATCAGGCCGTCGGGCAGGGACCAGAGCATGGGCTGCACGCTGGCGCCGCCCTCGTTGCTGGCCCGCAGCCCCGGCTGGCAGAGGTTGCGCAATTGCTGCAGGTCGGCGGTCGACCACAGGGACACGCTTTTCACCGCGTAGTCTTTCGGGCTGCGGGCCACGGTGGGCAGCAGCTCGATGCGCGGCGCTGGCTGGAACTTGCCTTGCCGGGCGTAGGCCAGTACCCCGCTGAGGTTGCTGTAGGCCTGATTCAGGTTCATCGAGCCGCTGCTGGCCCCGGCGATCTGCACGAACGACAGATCGACCCCGTGGCTGGTGGCGGCCCGGCTCAGGCTGATGGGCACGTCGCTGCCGGGCAAGAGGTCGGCCGGGGTCGGGAATTGCTGCCCGATCAGCTGGTACAGGCCATAGGCGTTCTGCTGGGCGGGGTAGAGAAACGCCGGGCTCAGGCTCAGGCCGCCCATGCCCGCCGGGTTCGCCGGCAGGCGCAGGCCGTAGGCCAGAAAGCGCGAGAGCATGCCCGCCAGTTGCGACAGCTGGTCGGTGGTCACCAGCAGATTCCACAGGTCCTCGGTATACAGGCTGTTGAGCGAGGTCAGGGTGATCTGCGCCTTGGCGAACAGGGGCGCCACCCTGAAGTTGGCCGACGCCGGGTCGCTGAACAGGGCCATGGCGCTGACGCCGAAGCGCGCGCCGGCGCTGTTGAGGCTGTCGCCGGCGGTGCGGTACGCCAGGTTCGGCAGCAGCAGCGGCTGACCGGCCAGCAGCAGCCCGGGCATGGCGTAGAGCGCACTGTCCTGGGCCAGTTGCGCCAGCGTGACGCCCAGGGTCCGGGCCAGGCTGTTGAAGGTTTCCCCGGGGCCGGTGGTGCACTGGTGGATGTCGTTGCCCACCGGCAGGCTGATCACCTGATTGGCGGCGATCACCAACGAGTTGCCATTGGCCAGGATCAGCCCCGAGGCGCTGGTGCTCCAGCGTGCCGGCACGCTGCCGTCGGACCAGGCCGCGGCGACCTTGGCCAGGGTGTCGCCGCTCTGCAGGGTGTAGGCCGGCAGCGGGATATCCAGGCTCAGGCCGTCGCTCAGGGCGACTTCGGCGTTGGGCCGGACGATGTCGTCCAGGGTCAGGTTGTTGCCGCGCAGGTCGTTGGTCCAGCCCAGGATCGCGCTGACGGAATTGCCATTGGCCGTGGCGTAGGCGTAGTCGTCGAAGGCGTTCAGCGCGACCTGCAACAGTTGCCGGCCGATGACCATGAAGGCATCGGTGAAGATCACCGCGGCCATGGATTCGCTGTCGTCCGCCACAGCCCGCAATGCGGGTGCCGGCGGCGGCTCCTTGCTGGTGACCAGCGCCGCCAGTTCCTTGAACATCTGCGCGACGTTGCTGCGGTAGGTGCTGTTGGTGCCCACGTAGTGGGCGAAATCCACGGTGGCGCTGCCGGCATTGGCCAGGGGCACGCCCAGGGACAGGCCGTCGAATACCGGAAACAGCACCGAGCCGGCTTGCAGTACCTGCTGGATCTGCGCCTGGTTACTGGCGTCGGGCAGGGTGATGCTGACCTCGAAGGACGACAGGAAGGTCAGCAGCTCGCTGATGCCGAACGGCGGGTTGGCCAGGTCGGCCAGGCGTTTGATGTCCTCCTCGAGCATGGCCTTGTCCACTAGGGTGCCGAGGATGTCGGCCAGGGTGTCCTGCTCGCTGCTGGCCGAGCCCAGGCTGCCCACCAGCCAGGGCAGGTAGTCGGCGCACAGGCGTTCGAAGCTGCTGTTGCCGGCGCTGTCGGCCGTGGCCCGGGTCGGCGAGGGCGCGTCCATGGTCAGCAGGAACACGAAGGCGCCTTGCTGCTCGGCGTAGTCGCTGGCGCCCTCGTTGCACAGCACGGTGAATTGCGGCGTGGCGTAGAGGTTCAGCAGCGGTTTACCGGCGGCGCGCAGCAGCGTCATCGGTTGCGGCGTGGCGGCCCGCCGCGCAAGGGCCAGCTGGGCATGGCGGGCCTGGCGCGCCAGCAGCAGGCCGGGTTCGGCCCAGGGCGCCGGGCCGCTCTGGATGGCGTTGATCTCGAAGCGCGCCGAGACGTCGGCATGGAAGGAAAAACTGATGCTGAAGCTGAACAGGCCGAGGTCGATCTTGACCTTGACACTGACCTCCACCGTGGCCCGGGCGGCAATTGGAATAGGCTTGTAGCTCTCGTAGGTCAGGGACAGCGACAGGGTGATGCGCACGTTGACCGCGGCCGAGATGATGGCGAAGTCGATGCTGCCGTAGAGCAGGCCGATGACCCCGACCGTGCCCTGGATCTTGAAGTAGTAGTCGTCCTGCACGCTCTTGCCGGCCGGCACCAGGGCGGTGGACGGGTGATAGGCGTGGAAGGCGGCGATGGTGCCTTCCAGAATGCCGAACACGGTCAGGGCGAAACCGGCCTTGAGCGGCCCCTTGACGAAGTTGTAGCCCAGGCCCAGCTGCAGGCCCAGGCCGAAGACGATCACCGGGTCGAAGGTGCCCTGGGTGGTTTTCGGCACCTGGGTGGCGGTCACCGACGACAGCTTGCCCAGGTAGAAGCCGCCGGCGCCGAGCACCGGCACGCCGTAGACGATCGCGGAAATCGAGAACGAGCGGGTGAAGTCCAGGTTGTAGGGAAAACCGATGTCGATGAAAAAGTCGCCGTTGGTGTAGATCTTCACCCCGATCTCCGGCAGCACGATGGACACCGCGCCGAAGTTGAGGTTGCGGATGCTGTCGGGGAAGGTCCATTCGATCTGGTACACGCCGACGTCGTCGGTGATCTTCTTGTACAGGATGTCCAGCACCAGGTTGCCCAGGGCCTTGGCTTTCTCCCCGGCCAGGGCCAGGCGCAGGCCATAGAGGTTGGGGTCGTTGAACACCAGCATCAGGTCGACGGTCCAGTCCTTGCCGGTCTTGAGCAGCAACAGTTGCCCGGCGATCAGCCAGTCGCTGTTGCGGCTGTAGTAGGGCACGCCCTTGCTGCCGCTGTCGCTGGGGTTCAGCGGGTTGCTGGAACCGGTGGTCGACGGCACGTCCTTCAGGGCGTCGATCACCGCCTTGGTGTTGGTGAAGCTGTCGTAGCCGCTGATGGCCACCCGCTGGCCGAGGACCAGCAGCGGCAGGCTGAAGTAGTCCGTGCCCTGGCCCGGCACCGTCGGCAGCTTGTCCACTGGCTGGCCTTTGCTCGGGTCCAGCAGGTTGCTCCAGTCCTGCTGCTCCTGGGGGTTGTTGCCCTTGAACACCGAGGATCCGTCGATGCCCAGGGTGATCTTGTCCACGCCATTGACCTTTTTGCGCTCGAACACCAGGCCGTCGATGCTCATGAACCCCAGGTCGATCTTGCTCGCCAGGGTGTACTTGGCGCTGATGCTGGGCACGCTGCTGCCGCTGCTGTTTTCCAGGTTGATGATCAGCGACAGGCCATCGAGGGAAATCTGGTTGAGCACGTCCCAGGGCGAGCTCAGGGTGAAATACGGGTCGCTCAGCGATTGCATGAGTTTCTGGATCAGCCGGCCCAGGCTCCAGTTCTTCAGGGTGAAGGTCAGGGCCTTTTTGTCGACCTGATAGATCGCCGTCAGGCCCTCCCAGGACAGGGTCAGCTGGGCGTTGCTGCCCTGGTTGTCGGGGGCGAAGCTGTAGCCCAGCAGCACGCTGTCGTTGAGAAAGCTGAAATCCCACAGGGTGGTGGCGCTGCCGCTGTACTGCTGGTTCGCCGACTTGCTGGCGTCGTAGCTCAGGCTCAGGGTGGCCAGGGTGTCGACACTGAAGGCCTGGCCCAGGTTGAAGGTCCAGCGCAGGCTGCCGGCCACCGTGTAGCTGTCGAGCGGGGTGTTGCCGGTGCTCAGGCTGGCGTCCACCTCCAGGGTGTTGACCAGCAATTGGCCGGGCAGGAAATCCGGAAAGGCAAAGGTTCCGCCGAAGCTGAGGAACTGGCTGACCAGCTGCTGCACGTCCACCGGCTGCGCCAGTTGCGCGGCGACCTGCCAGGTGGCCGGGGTCTTGCTGCCGTCGTAGTCGAGGCTGGCATTGGCGAAATACGGGCCGATGCCGACCAGGCCACCGATCCCCGCCTGGTAGGTGGTCACCGCCGGGGCATTGTTGCCACTGGCGCTGGTGGGCGTGGTGGCCTTGATGTACAGCTGGCCGTCGGTGACCGAGAGAATCGGCTTGCCAGCGACGCTGAACAGGTTCAGGTCGAGCTCGAAACCGGCGTTGAAGGCGTAGCTCTTGGCACCCACATCCAGGCTCAGGCCGACGTCGGACAGCGAGGCGTCGACGAAACGCTTGGGGATGCGGATCAACTGAGCGGTCAGGGTGGCGATCAGGTCATTGAGGTTGGCCGTGCCGTCGAAGCGCGCCAGCAGTTGCAGGTCGGAATTGAACTGGACAAAGAACAGGCCGTTTTCGCCGGCGGTCTTGCCCTTGAACACCTCGGGCAACAACAGGAAGCGGGTCTGGAACAGAAAGCTCTGGGCGTTGCCCTCGGGCAGGAAGTTGATTCCCCACACCAGTTCGAAATCGGTGACGCCGAACACCAGTTGGTTGGTCGGGTCCTGCAGGGGCACCCAGGGATGCTCGACATTGATCACCGTGGGGTCGGCGCCCAGGGTCACGCTGGCGGTGCTCAGGGCCAGTTTCGGCTGGGTGACGCCACTCAGGGCGAGGCTGCGCAGGCCGATTCCGGAGAGAAACTGTTGCAGCACCGGTGGCGTGCCGCTGAAGAAGCTGCCGTTGTTGTCCAGCAGGCCGATGATGGTTGCCGGGGTCAGCAGGGCGCTGCCGTCGTCGCTGTGGCCGAGGTAGAAATTGAAGGCGCTGCCGTTGTTGATCTGGGCCAGGGCGCGCAGTTGGTAGTTGACGGGCTGGTTGCTCTGGTCGGTGAGTCTCAGGTTGAGGCCGAAATACAGGCTGACCTGCTGATCGTAGAAGGCTTCGGCCGGGTCTTCGCCATCCTGCAGTTCTGGCGGGCCGATGATCAGGCCGAACACTGGGGCATCGACGTTCAGGTACAGCAGCTTCAGCCCGTCGCTGACGTTGAGGAACGGCGCCTGCAAGGTGGTGGTGGGCATGAACACCTCGACCCCGTCGACCTTGGCGAAGTCCATGCTGCCGGTAAAGGGCAGGGCCAGGGTCGGGAATCCCAGGTTTTGCACCACCGCGACCGCGCTGCTGAGCTGGGGCGGCGGCGTCAGCTGGGCGGCGAAGCCCTGGCGCGGGCCCTGGCTGGCCTTGAAGGTGAAGACCGCGTTGCTGATTGCGGTCCACTTGAAGGGAATGCCGGTGGCGAAGCTCGACAGGTCGGCCCAGGTCCAGCTGGCCGGGGTGGTGACGATTTCCAGGCTCAGGCTCTGGGTTCCGACAGCGCCCGTGAGGCCGAAGGTCAGTACCAGCCCTTGCTGGATGTCCTGTTGCAGGAAGCGCGCGCTGACCCCGGTGACCTTGAAGCTCTGGGTGGCGGGGTTCAGCGGCTGCACGCTCTGCGCGGTGAAGTTGACCGTGAGCCCGGCGACCGGCGACTGGAAGGCCGCCTTGAGGTCGTTGTCCAGGGTCGCGGACACGCTGACCGTGGCATCCGCCAGGCCGGCGATCAGGTAGTCGCGGGTGAGGACGATCGGCGCGCCGGCATCGCCGGTCAGGGCCGCGGCGAGGTTGCTCAGGGGGCTGTTGGCCATCTGTCTTCTCCTTGTTCAGACCGTCACAAACAGGGCCAGGTGATCGCTGGTGGAGCGGATGTGCCCCAGGTTGCGCCAGCCGCGGTAGCGTTGCCGATCGCCCGCGGCGAATGCCGGGGCGGGGGCGGGGGGCGCCGGGATCCAGGCGAGCGGCGGTGCCTGGAAATCGCTGGCCATGGCCACCAGGCCCATGGGCGCACCGCCGGGCGCGGGGTTGACCACGTTCAGCGGCACCCCGACCACGGTGTTGGCGATGGTGAAATTGCCCGCCGCGCCGCCGCGCACCAGGATGTTGTCGATGGAATACAGGCTGCTGCTGTTGGACGAACCGATGTAGCGGTAGCCCGGATAGGGCACGGCTCCGGCGTTGGTCGACCAGAAGATGCTCGCGTTGCGACTGCGCAGGTGGGTGGCGAAGTAGCCGGTGTAGGCCTCCAGCGCCGGCGGCGGGGCCAGGGCCGGAGGTTGCAGTTGCAAGCCGTAGCCCAGGGCGGTGAGGGCGGCATAACGCCCCGGATCGTTGCCGTTCTGGCTCAACAGATTGACGTTGAAGTCGCCGGTGATGATCCGGGTTTCCAGCGCGCCCAGGGCGGCGCTGATGTCGCGCACATTGGCCAGGGCGTTGAGGTAGGCGTTGGCCGCGACATATTGCGGCGGCGAGTGGATGGCGAACAGCGTGAGGTTGCGCTGCACCACCACTGGCGGGCCGTCGACGGTTTCGCAGAAGGTCACCATGTAGGGTTCGCGCAAGCCGCCGTAGTTGATCGCGGCGCCGGTATTGTCGACGAACGCGACCCGCGCCGCGCAGCGGCTCTCGTTGAGGTTGCCCGGGTTCAGCGCCGTGGGCGGAATGGCCCGGTTGGGCACGCTGAAGCAGGTCTGGGTCTGCAACGCCGGGTAGTTGCCAGCGGCCGGCGGGGCCGGCACCTGGGGGTTGAAGCTGATGCCATTGCCCGCCGGCGACCAGGCGTTGGGGCCGGTGAACAAGCGCTTGCCCGCCGCCACGCCGCCGCCCGCCGGAATCACCGGCTTGTAGAACACCGCGACGCCCTCGGCGCGCCCGGCCTGGCCGACCACCAGCGGCGGCACCAGGTTCCAGGGCACGCCGGTCTGGTTGCGGATGCGCAGCAGCAGTTCGGCGCAGCCCTGCCAGCCGCCGGTGGGGGAAATCAGCGATCCGGGGCCGTGGCTCGGGCCGCTGGACGTCTCGACCACGACGAAGATGTCCGGATTGAACGCGGTGATATGGGCCAGGATCAGGGCCAGCCGGTCGGCGGCGTCAAGGTCGGGAATCAAGGCGCCGTTGCGATCGCGCTTGGTGCTCAGCGGGCGGATCTTGTTGTAGCCGAAGCTCTCGATGTTCCAGTACAGGACCCGAGTCATGGCGTCACCTCCGATGGTCCGCTCAATGCCGGTTGCGTGGACCTGCCCGACTCCACGGCGAGCAGGCTGGCGGCCTTGCTCTGCGGGTCTTTGACGTAGGCGGCGTACCAGCCCAGGCTGCCGGAGGACTGCGGATCGCCGAACAGGAAGAACTGCAGGGTGGCGCCCGGCGGCAACTTGGCGATGCCGAGGATCTTGATGCCGATATCGGTCAGCTGCAGGTTGAAGAACCTGGCCTTGGGGTCGGTCTGATCGGGGAGGGTCTGGTACAGCAGTTTGATCGGCCCGGTGGAGACCTTGATGATGCCCTGCAGGGAAAACACGCTGGCCGACGGCGCGGCGCCGGGCAGGCTGAGGCCGACAAACAGCATTGGGCTGGCGTCGCTGCTCTTGCTGCCGGGCGACCAGGCGATCAACAGGTCGGACTCGAAACCGGTGCCCGACACCAGGGCCCCGGGGGAGCCCATGGTGACCTTGTAGACGATGCCCGACCAGGCGCCGGATAACGCCTTGAGCGCCAGGTTCTCCGGCAGCACCGGGAGGAAGCCATAGTCCGCGGGCTTTTTCTGCGCCGGTGCCTGGATGAACTGCTTGAGCTGCAGGGTGAAGCCCTTGTACAGACTCTGTCCGCGCACCTGGCTGGTGGCCGGGTCGAAGCCGAGGTTGCCGGGGTTGAAGGCAAAACCCACGGCATTGGGCGTGGCGCTGGGAAAGGCCATGGCGATTTCCAGGTTGGTGTAGGCCAGGCCCTGGTTGCTCGGGCTGCCGTCGGCGCTGCCGAAGGACAGCAGGTCGAAGGGCCCGTCCGAGGTCTTGAGCAGGGTGAAATCCAGCTTGCCCCAGAGCAGAAAGCGGCTGGCGGTGGTGACCCCGCCGTCCGGGCTGCCCAGGGTGTTGAACTGAATGCGGTTGACCGAGGCGGCCGGCAGCACGTTGCTGTCGAGGTTGAACAGGTAGCTCTGGCTCTGCTCGAACACGTAGGTGGTGGTGTCGTTCTGTTGCAGGGCGCTGCCGTCGAGCACCATGGCGTTCACCGCGCTGGGCTGGCCGGCGCGCAGGGTGGCCTGGATCGGTGAGCCGAACAGCAGGTCCAGGCTCAGCTGGATGCGACTGTTGAAGGTCACCAGCCGCGATTGGCGGAACAGCGCCTGCAACTGCAGGACACTGAAGGCGTAACCGTTGCTGGTGCTCAGGGCCACCGGCATGTCCGGGGCCGCGCCGTTGGCCGGGGCCTGCTCATAGGCGGGGTTCTGGTAGTCGATCAGGCCGAACAGGGTGGAGATGCCCTGGATATCCAGGGTGTCGCCCTGTTGGCTGATGCGGCTGACACTGGCGCCAAAATGGTGGGCCAGGAAGCGGCTGTAGTCGATGCCGGCGGCGATGCCCGCCAGTTGCTCGGGCAGGCTGTCCAGGGGCAGGTCGGCGTTGAGCACCATGAAGCCGTTCCAGGCCGGGTCGCTGACCTGGGCGACGAAGTCGGCGTAGAGGCTGTCGGGGCTGGCCGCGGCCTTGGCCTCGGCGAGGGCGATGAAGTCCTGCAGCCACTGGGACAGGCCGGTGTAGGCCAGGGTTTCCAGGCCCGGCGCCAGGTCCGCGGTCTTCGAGAACGTCTCGGGCATGGTCCAGCGATTGGGGTTGTCGATGCGCTCCTTCAGGCTGCCGGCGCAGTACTTCATGATCAGCACATTGCGGTAGCTGGTGGTTTGCACGCCGACGCCGATGTTGGCGATAAAGCGCCAGTCGGCGATGTCCATGCGGTTGCTGAAGCTGGCGCCCTGGGTGAAGAACGGCAGCGGATTGACCCCCACCAGAAACAGCTGGTTGGTCTGCAAGGCCTCGTGCAGGGCGTCGCTGGGCTGGACGAAGGCAAAGTCCAGCGGCCCCTGGGCGGATAGCGAGCGGGCCAGCAGCACCTTGGCGTAGCCGATGCCGTCGGCGTCCAGGTCCACCAGCAGGCCTTGTGGAGTGGTCGCCCGATTGGGTTGTGTCGCGTCGGCGGTCAGCAACCGTTGCAGGCGCCGGGCCCGCGCGGCTTGTTTGCCCGGCAGGGTCGCGGCGCTGATCAGGCTCTTGCGCGAGGCGGCGAGGATCTCGCTTTCGAACTGGGTCAGGTTGAGGCTGGGATTGCTGCTTACCCCCGCGTAGGGCACCAGCGGGAAAGCAAACCCGGCATCCTGGGGCAGCGGGGTGCTCGGCGCGGCCGGGGCCAGCAGCGGTGTGGCGCCGTTGCTGCGGTTCTGGCCATAGAGCGGGCTGCCATCGGGCTGGGCGCTGTAGGCCGGGGTGGAGGCGCCGGCCACCAGGCTGCACCAGGAGGTCCGGTGCTTGTCGTTCAGCAAGGCGCTGACCGCGCCACTGGTGGGCGTGACCAGGCTGCTGGTCTGGAACGGAAACACCGGGGCATAGGCCGCTTGCGCCGCCAACAGGCGCAAGCGGTCGTTGTCTGGCGGGCTCAGGGAGGCGTTGTAGGGGGTGAAGCTTAGCCATTCAGTGCCGAAGATCCCGCACAGCAGGTTCTGCCCGGCGCTGGCGGCCGGCAGGCTCAAGCCAAAGTCGCCGGCCAGGGTCAGGCTGTAGCTGTCGCCTTGGGCGCAGAACACCAGGCTGGCCGCGTAGGGCCGAGGCCAACCGTTGGCGTCCAGGCCATTGAGCGGGATCAGGCTGATCGGGTTGCCGGCGGTGCTGCGCCACTGGCTGGGCAACGCGGTCGTGCCGGTGTTGGCGAAGCTCATGGCCGTGCGGATCAGGCCGGCGGCCAGCTGCGCCGCAGGGATGTTCTGATTGAGCGGGTCCAACGGGTCGAGCACGCCGCCCATGGTCAGTTTGGCGGGCATGCCGTTGGGGTTGAACACCGGGTAATTGAGCACGCTCTGGCCGCCCGCGGTGTTGGCCACATAGGTAAAGCCGGTCTGGAAATACTTGAGGGCGGGCTGGCTGCTGTAGGTCAAGGCGTAGGTCAGGCTGCCGGCCTGATTGCCGTCCAGGGGCACGTAGGCCAGCGGCTGTTGCGGCGGTGTCAGCTGCAGGCCGCTGTCGGCCGCCAGCTTGTCGATCAAGCCCATGGAGATGCCGGCAGTGGATTTCAGGCGCAGGGCGTTGAAGTCCGGGTCGTATTTGACGTAGGTGCCGAAGCTGACGAAGAACGTCAGGCGATCGCCAAGCTGCAGGTTGAGGTTGTTCTGCACCTGGCTGGGGGCCGTCACGCTGATGCGCAGGCCGTAGCTGTTGAAGGCCTGGGGCGCCGGCAGGCTGGAGCCGGGCAGCCACAGCAGCGCGCGGCCGATGAAGTTGCGCTGGTCGACTAAGTCGCGCTGGTCCACGGCGAACAGAAAGTCGTACAGGGCGTTGACGAATGCCGCGGGGTCGCTGCGCAGGGCGGCCGGTTCGCGGGGGGCGAACAGGTAATGGCCGGCATATTTGTCGAAGGCGTCGGCCGGGCTCAGGCTGGCCGGCAGGCTGCCGGGCGCGGTGCCTTTGGGCATGACATAACCGCGCCAGCCATAGCCGCTGGCCTCCGGCAGGGCGTAGGCGGCGCTGTGGGCGATCTGCTGGTAGTCGGACGTGCTGGTCATGTCTATCCCCTGCAATTGTCGGCGCGGCCACGGATCCACGACCAGTCGGCGACGCTGCCGACGTAGTGGTTCGGTGGGTTGTGACCGGACTGGAAAGTGCCATCCAGGCTGAGCTGCCCTTGCTGCTCCTGGGTGGCGGGACGAAAGTCCAGGAGTCCGCCCTCGATGCGCACCGGCCCGACGCTGGACTGTCGCAGGCTCACCGGGGTGGCGGTGGCCATGAGGGTGTAGCGGTCGATCAGATCGCTGGCGTAATAGAAGCTCACCTGGGCGGTCAGCGCGTTGCTGCTGTCGGCCTTGTAGGGATCCAGCAATTCCACGGTCACTTGCAGGTCCGGCAGCAAGGGCTGGCGGTAGCGGGCCAGGACACTGGTGGTCGGGCTCTGCCAGCGGATCAGGTCGCCGCGATAGGCCTGGGTCACGGGTTTGCCGCTGTCGCGCAGATTCTCGATGGTGAAGTCGGCCAGCAGGTGCGAAGTGTTGGGAGGGGCACAGAAGAAGGCGCCCAGGCTGCCCCAGACCCGCTGGCCTTCGCCGTTGGCCAGATCGAAGTCGGCGCTGGGGGCGGCGGCGGTCATGCTCAAGCCGGTCAGGGCGGCGTTGCCCAGGGAAACCTGGGCATTGACCCGGGCTTCGTGGCCGTCCACCACCAGCACGAACATCACCGGACCGACCTGGCGATTGACCTGCATGCCGGGCAGCAGCACGGGGCCCGGTACGCAAGGATCATTGGTGGCGGCAGAGGAGGAGGGCGAGAGGTCGACGCAATCTGCCGCTGGCGCGATGGCATCGGTGCGGGAAAGGGCCTGGTCGTGGCTGCTGGATACCGTTGGCAAGCGGCCGCCGGTGGTCATCAGCCACACTGCGGTTGCCAGGATCGCGCCGAGGGTTGCCCAGAAAATCCGGGTGTAGAGCATCCGTTGCCTGGTCACGCGGTACCGTCCATGTCCCGTATTGCATGAAGCAAAGCCGGCGCCATGCCGGCTTCGCAAATGGGCTCCGGCCTAGGAGCCCGAGTCGATCACGACAGGGTGAAGGTCCCGATGTTGGTGTTGTTGAACGGGGTTTCCGAGTTGCTGTCGATAATCACCCCGGTGAACAGGATGCTGAACGCCGAGCCCACGTTCTGCAGTTTGACCTGGGCACCCTTGCGCAGGGTGACCGGGCCGGCGGAGGTGTCGGCGCTGAGAGTCTGGACGGTCGCGGTGTTGTTGACCTGGGTGGCCCACAGCAGGTTGTTCTGATAGCTGAAGGTCACTTTGGTGGTCTGGTTGGGGTCGCCGTTGTAGGTCGCGGTGGACTGGCTGTTGATGGTCAGGGGGGTGGTGACGGTGTTTACCGAGGTGAAGGCGTTCATGTTGAATATCCTTTTCGTGTGTTGGGCATGATTCAGCGGGCTGAACCGGGGTGAGAGTCTAGGTGCGCTTCTTGGTCTGTCGAGGCTGCCGAAGAAAGGCGCGCAAGGCGTTTTTGTCCCTCTGGCGATGCTCCGCAAACAGCATGTTTAGCCCTGCAGACCGCGTAACTTAACGGTTCTTGGCCTGACCGCGAGTTCGCGGCACAAGGCCTCTAATAGCGTTTTGTTAGCACTGTTAAGACAAAATAGTTGGACACTCCCGAGTTCTGCATCGATGCCCACGGACAGAGCGAAACCGCAACTAAGCCGGCAGTTGCGGGACGATGGGGACGTGGCAAAGAGGACACAGGACTAACTCAACTAAATGGTGATTTAGTTGAGTTATGGATAGAGCCAGGTAAAAAACCAAAGGAAGGGGCGAAATACCAGGAACGATCTGACGTAGATCTCTGCATGGAGATTGCCTGGGTAATTCCGGGTTGTCATCATGCGCGCTCTTCAATACTCAACGAGACAGGGATAGTTGCAATGCCTATTTATCTAGCGGCTGAAAGCGAATTGACGGTCGGCCAGGCCTTGGTGCTGGAAGCTCCTGCAGAGGAAGGTTCGTTCATCGTGGTTTTTGAAGATGATGGCGACACCGGTTACTTCTATGCACTGGATACCGCGGCCGAGGACAACCCGATCCACGATGCGCTGCATATCTACAACGCCGCCGATGTCACGGACGGCCACAAACCATCGATGGTGAAAATCGGCTGGGCTGTCGATCACCGCAAGGCGGTCTTGCTGATCAATGATTTTCCTCATGCGGTGTTTGATTTCGATGCCAAGCAAGGATATTGCAGATCCGGGTTTCCACCGCAGATAGGCAAAGGCTGGTCTGAAGGCGGTCATCAGTGGGACGACGCAGCTCTTAATCTGTTTGCTTGATCACTAGCCTGGCATCGCCAGGCTTTTTACGCAGAGGCATAGGGTTGGAAGGCCAGGAGCAGGCTCTGCAAATCTGGCCTCACTGGCCCAGAAGCCTCAATATAAATATTCGCATAATGTATATTATGTTAAATCATGTGCTATGTCAGATATGTTCATATGCCACGTCACTGATTCGATGAATTCTGCTGCTCAGGTGTCAGCGCTTTACTCTCTCGCGTTTGAATTCAGCTGAAAAGGAACGACGTTGCTTGGTCATCAGACACCAGACCACTACAAAACCACTTCAGCCACCCGCTGAAATGGTTTTTAAAATTGCCGACCTGCTCCGCACTCAACTCAAAAACTCCAACCCGCGCTCGTCGATGACCGGAACGGCTTCGAGCAAGTAACGCTTGAAGCTTTCCAGCGTTTTGTTGCTATTGCTGCGCACCGGCCAGACCAAGTAATAGCTGTCGCCCGTGCTGACGGCCTTGTTATAGGGCAACACCAGGGAGCCTTTGACCAGTTCGTCACCCACCAGCGCCAGATCGCCAATAGAGACGCCTCGACCTTGAATCGCGGCGGAAATCCCCAACTCCAGCGTGTCGAAGATCTTGCCTTTCTGCCAGGACACCGCCGACATCAAGCCCACGCGTTCCAGCCAGCGTTGCCAATCACGCCGATCCCGGGACGGGTGAATCAACTCCGCGGAAAACACCCCTTCGCCGTTCTGTTCATGTTGCGCCAGCAAGCCCGGCGAGCAGACCGGGATCAGCCATTCATCGAACAGCTTGACGAACCCCAGGTCACTGCTGAAGCGACCGTTGCCCAACAACACCGCACAATCGAAGGGCTCGACATCAAAATTAACGAAGTCCACATCCATCCACTCGCTGGACAATTGCGCCTGCTCCGCACCGTCGACGGTATTGAACTCATCCAGCACGTGCAGCAACCAGCGCATGGTCAAGGTCGATGGCGCCTTGACGCGCAAGGTGTGCTCCTTGCGGCTGGTGGTGGTGCAGGCCTGCTCGATCAGGCGAAAGCCGATCTGCAATTCCTGCGCGAGCAATCGCCCGGCCTGAGTGAGGAATATTTTCGGCCCCTTGCGGTCGAACAACGCGCAACCAAAATGCTCTTCGAGGGTTTTGACGTGCCGGCTCACGGCACTTTGGGTGATGAACAGGTTTTCGGCGGCCTGGGTAAATGAGCTGAAACGCGCGGCCAACTCAAAGGCGCGTAACGCGTAAAGCGGCGGCAGTCGACGGACCATCTGACCCAGAGCACCATGATTTCTACTCATCCTTACCTGTCCTTTTTTTCTGCTTTTAAATACAGTGCGTTTGCCAAATAATGAACTATATAAATAAGCGATAGAACTTATAAAACGCTCGGGCGCAACAGCAACTTAATTCCAACTATCATTGCGTACGGCATGCCCCCCTCCTCTGTGGCTTTCACCATTCTTAAATACACAGCAGACAACTTATCATGCCCGATTTCGATCACTTCCTGTCCTCCAGTATCCAGCACACCCGACTCGATCAAACGGTGGAGTCCGATATACTGAATTTCCGCCTTTTCGGTAATAAGAAAGGCTTCCTGCATTTGAAAAACCTGCCAATCGGCACGGTGCCTCCGACCCCCAGTGATCGCGCCGGGCTGAATAAACAATGCACCATCAGCGAACAAATTATCTTGAGAGCGACGGCCATGCTTGGCGACCCGATTGGTTACATTCAGGAGTCAGACGGCGCGATCATCAACAACTTCTTTCCACATAAAAATCACTCTAAACTTGCCAGCTCCGACAGTTACGATTGCGAACTAGAACTGCACACCGAAAACGCATTTCACGCGGTATCACCGGATTACCTGGTGCTGTTTTGTCTGCGCCAGGACCCGGGTGCCGAGGCGGCAACTTTTATCAGTTCCATCGATGGCATCCGCGATATTCTGCCGCCGCAAGACTTGGCCTATTTTCATGAAGAAAAGTACAACTTCCTGTCTGACTACTGCGACACGGAAAAAAACTGCCGAATTGATATAAATCAAAAACAAACGGTTCTATACGGCGACCCTGAGTCGCCCTTTTTTCGCTTCGACCCCCAGTTCATGGTTTCCCGCAGTAAAGAGGCCCAAGAGAAACTGGAAACTCTGCGCAAAGCCGCTTGGGAAGTCGCTCATCCTGTGCGCCTCAGCGCCGGTGATTTGTTGATCATCGACAACCGCAAAACCGCCCATGCCCGAAGCGCTTTTTCCGCCAGCCTCGACGGAAATGACCGTTGGATCCAACGCACTTTTGCGGTGGCCGGCTACCGCTACTACGCGCAACGGCTGGGTAAAAATACACGTGTCCTGGATCTGGTAACCACCCTATGACCATGCTGCACCTGACCTTCGCAGTCGCCGTGTTCTTCCTGATCGCTTCTCCCGGTCCGGTGGTGGCCCTGGTCATTTCCGATGCCAGGCAAGCCTGGCCCGCCGCGACGATCACCGGCGGCGTTGTGTCCGCCCAACTGTTGCTGCTGATCACCCTGACACTGATCTATACCGCGCTGGACGTCAGCCCCACGCTGTTGAACTGGGGCCAGCTGGTCGGCGGCCTGTACCTGGCCTGGCTGGGAATCAACAGCCTGCTCGGCAGCGCCGAAGGCGTCGCAGCCGTGCAAAACAGCCAGCGTCATTTCTTCTGGAGGGCCCTGAAAGTGGGCCTGTCCAATCCCAAAGACATCCTGTTCTTCCTGGCCTTTCTGCCGGGGTTCATCGAGCCCGACGGCGACTTCATTAAACAGGGCCTGGTACTCGCACTGATCTGGGGGGTGATCGACGTCACCATTCTGTTGGTCTACGGCGCCATCTCGCGCCAATTGCTGCCCAGCGTGATAGCGCAAAAAATCATGGCCAAAGCACCCGGCCTGTTCCTGCTGGGCATCGGCTTGTTGTCGATGCTGATGGGCACAGAACGGCTGATTCAAGGTTGAACCGTGACCAAGACACACAGCCTAAACGCTCAAATAATATCATATTGACATCACTCACAAGCATGCTAGGACACCCTTTACCAACATGCAATAAACGCACGATTTTTCCTGGTATTGCAGCCTTGCAAGGTGTTGCTCCGAACCCAGTCCACTCCACTCTCTGAAAGCACGTCAACCGCGCTCATCCAGCCACTGCGTCAACCCTTAATTCGAAACATGACGGTGAAATGATGAACTCACAAACGCTGTTCCCTCTCATCGGTAAGGTCATCGCCAGTACGGGCAGCCGCAATTTCCCCCGGTTGCTGCATGATCTGGTGCTGGCCAAGTTGCCCGTGGATGCTACGCACATTACGCAAATACCCGCCAAAAGTGCGGGACTGCCACGTGCGCAATGCAACACCATCGGCGCGCAGATCCTCAGTACGGAATGCATGAACGGGCTGATTGGATCCGAACCGGAAAAAAACCTCGCACTGTCAAACGATTCGCGACTGATCGATGCCCCGCTCGGTACTTCCAAGGCAAACTTTTCATTCACCGTTAACGGGAATCTAAAGAACGATCTGGCGCCCATCACCTTCAGTTCCCAATTGCACCTCCAGTCAAGAAAGAACGAATACTTTTATATACTTTCGTTCTATCGCACGCAGGTGCAAAACTTCTCAACGCAAGAGCAAATAATCCTCAAGGATTTCTCCTCGTTGCTGCTGCCGCTGGTTGAGAAGCATATTAACGCTATAAACCCTCAAACGTTGCCGGACAACAATCCAGGCGTCATCGATGCTGTCCCTGAAAACGGGGACACCAACTCCTTGCGCCAGCGTTTCGAGGAGCGTCTGCAGCAGTCGGGCCTGCACCTGTCCAACCGTGAAAAGGAAATCTGCACCGGCCTTCTGGCCGGGCGAACCGCACCTGAACTGGCTGCAGCACTGGCACTGAAAGTTAATACGGTGGAGAGTTACTTGAAGCGAGCTGTCATTAAAATGGGTATCAGTGGCCGCCACTCTCTTGTTCGCTGGATGCATGGCAACCCGGCGACATCGATTACTTCTGACTTGCAACAGTAATGTCATATTTGCCGTCGGCAAAACCACGACATTGCTTTTTCATCCCACGGGCGGCGGCACTCTAAAGTCATCTTTTGATGAGCCGCGCTGCCGCCCCACTACTGGCATTAACTTGCCGTTCTAAAGCCCCTGTAAAATGACAGAGATATCGGGGACATCCGGTGCCTGCCTTAATAGCGACAACGGCCACCTTCCTTCAAACTAAGCGCGTTCTTAAGTTACTCGGGTAGCGTTTGTCTCAGCGACTATTAGGCTTAACTTACTTTTAACTTTCGACTGTAATTCAGCCTTTCCCGCGCCCCGCTGTTTACTGTCTGAAAATAGTCGCTGTCATGGATTAAACACCGTTTCTTGTTTCATCAACTTTCCAGCGCTGCGTGTGCCGCAGCCGATGAGTGCATGACTATGGAAGAGCTAAGTTATCTGAAGAAAGTCGAATCCAACGCACGCACCTATGCCGCCAATTTCCAGCGCCTGTTCGTCAGCGGAAATGGAGTGTGGCTCAGGGATGCGCAAGGCAAGGAATACCTCGACTGCCTGGCTAACGCCGGTACCCTGGCGCTGGGCCATAACCCGCCGGAAGTCAAAGACGCGGTGCTGGAGTTCCTGGACTCCGATCAGTTGCAGCAAGCACTGGACCTCGCCACCCCGGCCAAGCATGCCTTCGTGCAGGAGCTGTTTTCACAACTGCCTGCAGGCATGCGCGACACCAGCAAGATCCTGTTCTGCGGCCCCAGCGGCTCGGATGCGGTGGAAGCGGCGATCAAGCTGGCGCGCCACTACACCAAACGCGCGGCATTGATGGCGTTTCACGGTGGCTATCACGGCATGACCGCCGGCGCCCTCTCGGCCATGGGCAATCTCAACCCCAAGGGCATCCCCAGCGTTACTGCACAAAACACCCATTTCCTGCCATTTCCGTACCGCTTTCGCTGCCCGTTCGGTACTGACGGCGAGCAAACCGATCAACTGTCGCTTGAGTACATCCGCACCGTGCTGTCGGACCCTGAAGGTGGCGTCACCCGCCCGGCCGCCGTGCTCGTCGAAGTGGTGCAAGGCGAAGGCGGTTGCATTCCCGCTTCGAACGCCTGGCTGCGCGGGCTGCGCGAGATCACCCGCGAGCTGGATATCGTGCTGATCATCGACGAAGTACAGACCGGCCTGGGCCGCACCGGCAGCACCTTTGCCATCGAGCACGCGGGGATCGTCCCCGATATTCTGGTGCTGTCCAAGGCCATTGGCGGCGGCTATCCGCTGTCGGTCATTGTCTACGCCGAACACCTCGACACCTGGGGCCCGGGCATGCACGCCGGCACCTTCCGTGGCAATCAGATCGCGATGGTCGCCGGGCGCGCAACCATGCGCCACATTCGCCAGGCGGGCCTGGTGGAACACGCTGCCGCACGCGGAGCGCAACTGCTCGCCGGCCTGCAAGACATTGCCCAGCGGCATGAGGCGATTGCCGACGTGCGTGGCCGTGGCCTGATGATCGGCGTCGAGGTCACCAAGCCGCGTACAGAGAGCCGTGCCGGCCTGGGCGATGGCACATTGGCCAAGGCGATCAAGCACAACTGCTTCGACAACGGCCTCATCATCGAAACCGGTGGGCGCCACGGTTCGGTACTGCGCTTCCTGCCCGCCCTGACCATCAGCGAAGCCCAGGTTGGCAGCGTACTTGATCGTTTCGAAGACGCCATCAGCAGCGCCGCCGCGCACCGTTTGCAGGTGGTCGGCCAAAGCGCTTAAAAACAGCAGCAGCGCAGAGCTGCTGTTGTTCCATAGCCAACCCGATGCAATGAAAAGCCCGCCAACCGACACCGGTTGGCGGGCTTTTTGGTATGCGCTTCAGTCCCGAGCAAGCGCCTCGATCGGATCCAGCCGCGCGGCATTACGCGCAGGTACAAACCCGAAGATGATGCCGATCAGGCTGGAGCAGACAAATGCGGTGATGATCGATTCCAGCGAAAACACCATCTGCCATTCCTTGATCACCAGGGAGAACAAGAACCCGATACCAAACGACAAGGAAATCCCGATCACCCCGCCAATCAGACAAACCATCACCGCCTCCACCAGAAACTGTTGGCGAATGTCCGACTGCCGCGCCCCGACCGCCATGCGAATACCGATTTCGCGTGTACGCTCGGTCACCGACACCAGCATGATGTTCATCACCCCGATACCCCCCACCACCAGTGAGATCAGCGCAATCAACGACAGCAGCAATGCCAGCGACTGGCTGGTTTTCTGCACGGTTTGCATGATGCTATCGAGGTTGTAGGTGAAAAAGTCCTTGGTCCCGTGGCGCTGTTGCAGCAGCTTGACCACGTTATCCTCCACCACCTTGCTCGGTTGGCCATCCTTGATCCGCACCGTGATGCTGTCCAGGTGGCGTTGACCCAACAGGCGCCCGGCGGCGGTTTCGTAAGGCACCCAGACGTTCAGTGCCTTGCTGGTGTTGAAGATATTTTTATTGTCCGCCGCCACCCCAATCACCGTGCACGGCAGGTTGCCCACCAAAATGATCTGGCCCAGCGCCTCGACGTTCGGGCCGAACAGGCGATTACGGGTGTTGTGGTCAATCACCACCACTTGGGCCTGGCGGGTGTCGTCGTCCTGGCTGAAGGTGATGCCTTCGGCGATCTTGATCCCGCGAACCTGGAACGAGCTGGCACTCACGCCATTCACCGTGGCGTCGACATCGATATTGCCAAAGCGCAACAGCAGGTTGCGCCCGGCGTTGGGCGTGGCGCTGTCGATGTAATGCAACTCGCTGAGGGCGGTCACGTCGGACAACACCAGGGTTTCAATCGCCGACGCATGGCTGTCGCCAAAGTCGGTGCCCGGGTAGATGTCGATGGTGTTGCTGCCGATCGCCTGAATATCGTTCAAGACATAGCGCTTGGCGCCCTCGCCGATGGCCACGATCGACACCACCGAGGTGATGCCGATCACGATGCCGAGCATGGTCAACAAGGTTCGCATGCGGTGGGAAATCAACGCGACCCAGGCCATCACGAAGGCTTCCTTGAACAACCCCAGGCTCGCCACCAGACGCCGCCCCGGCGTGGCCCGGCCCTGGGTGGGAACCGGGGCCTCGACCTCCGGTGCGGCGCGTTGGTTGAGGCGGTCACTGAGCACTTCGCCGTCGCGCATCTCGATGATGCGCTCGGCGTGGGCCGCCACCTTGGGGTCGTGGGTCACGATAATCACGGTATGCCCCGCCGCATGCAGCTCCAGCAGGATGTTCATCACTTCCTTGCCGCTGGCGGTATCGAGGGCGCCGGTCGGCTCATCCGCGAGGATCACTTCACCGCCGTTCATCAACGCCCGGGCGATACTCACCCGCTGCTGCTGGCCACCGGACAACTGGCTCGGCCGGTTGACCAAGTGATTGGCCAGGCCCAGCCGGGCCAGCAGCTCCTTGGCGCGGCTATGGCGCTGGCCTTCCGACACACCGGCATAAATCGCCGGCATCTCGACGTTATGCATGGCGCTCAAATGCGGCAGCAAATGATAACGCTGGAAGATGAAACCAAAATGGTCGCGGCGCAGTTCCGCCAGCTCCTGGTCCCCCAGGTCGCGGGTTTCGCGACCGCTGATGGTGTAGCTGCCGTCGGTGGCGTAGTCCAGGCAACCGAGAATGTTCATCAGGGTCGACTTGCCTGAGCCCGACGCCCCGGTGATCGCCACCATTTCCCCGGTGTTGATGGTGAGGCTGACATTCTTGAGTGCCATGAACGCTTTTTCACCGGCCATGAAGCTGCGGCTGATGCCTTTGAGTTCCAACAATGCTTGGGTCATTGTCAGCTCCCCGCCACGGCCGGCGTCGGTTCACCAATGACGACCTGGTCGCCCTCCACCAGGCCATCCTTGATCTGGGCCTTGACGTTGTTGTTGATCCCCACCTGCACGTTGCGCTCCTGAGCGTGGCCGGTCTCATCCACCACCCGCACTACGTACGAACCGTCGTCATTGCGCTTGCCCAGCGCCGCAACCGGCATCATCAGTACATCCTTGGCGGTGTCACGCACGATGCGCACCTGGGCGGTCATCGAGATGCGCAGGCGATGATCAGGGTTTGGCACATCAAACAGGGCGTTGTAGAACACCGCGGTGTTCTGTTTGGCGGTGCCGGCGGCCTGGGTGTCCAGGTAGTTCTGCGGTGCAGGTTCAGTGCCGCGCAGTTTGCCGTAATAGCGTTTATTGGACTCGCCAAGGATGGTGAAGTACACCTCCTGGCCTGGCCGGATGTGAATCACATCGGCTTCCGAGACCTGGGCCTTGATGGTCATGGTGTCCAGGTCCGCCAATTTCAGCAGCACCGGCGCCAGTTGCTCGGCGATCACGGTCTGGCCTTCCTGGGTGACGATGCCCACCACGTCACCGTCCATCGGCGCGACGATACGCGTATAGCCGAGGTTGACTTTGGCGGTGTCGATCTGGATTCGCGCGTTTTTCAATTGCGCATCCAGGGCCACCAGGTTGGCGCTCTGCACCAGGTAATTGGATTCGGCAGTCTCGAAATCCTGGCGGGAGATGGCCGCGTCCGATTGCAGTTGGGTGTAACGCTCCCACACCGATTTGGTCTGGGCCACTTGTGCCGCCGTGGCTTTGCGTTGTGCTTCGAGGTTTTCCTCGTTGACCTGCGCCTGGCGCAGGGCGTTCTGCAGCACCAGCGGATCGATTTCCGCCAGCCACTGGCCCTTCTTGACCTTGTCGCCGAGCTTGACCTTCAGCGATTTCAATTGACCGGAGACCTGGGCGCCGACGTCGACCTGTTTGACCCCCTGCAAGATCCCGGTGGCAAGCACCGCGTTCTCGATCTCGCCGCGCTCGACCCTGGCGGTCAAGTACTGGGGCGGCTCAGCCGGTGACTGCACCGAATAGACAATCAGGCCGGCAACAACGGCCAGGCCCACGCCCCAGACAACCTTGCGAAACTTCGACTTTTCCATAGATGACCACTAATACGTTGAAAGGTAGACCCGGCCGCTGGCCGGGCTTGCGCTAAGTTGCTCGAATCTTCGCTTCAGGTAGGGGCGCAAGCGCCCGTGCCGGCTCCCCCTGTATCACGCGTCATGAGGTCACCTTGCCGGCCGGCACCAGGAGGCCGTCGTGCCACCAGGACGCCAGGCTGTAGACGTGCGGCGCCTTGAGCAGGGTGAAATGGTTACCCGGCCCGTACCAGGTCTGCAGGTGATCCGTGTGTCGGCTCCAGCCCTCGATCATGCCGGCCTGCTCGCGCTGGTTGCCCTGTGCATCCAGCGTCGGATCATCGGCCAACACCAGGCGCACCGGGCCGTTGTAGCGCTGGCGCGGCTGGTAAACCGTGCGCAGCGCAGCACCAAAGGCCCGCGCCGGCCCTTGCATCACCTCAGGTGTAGAACGCGCCGAGAGCATGCCGACGCGCACCATGGCGGCGTGCAAGGCTGCCATTTGTGCCGACTCATCCAGATCGGCGAAGGCCTGCTGATCAATCCCGAACGGTTTTCCAGCCGCCAGTTGCAGGGTTTCGATCAAGCGCAGTAACACGCCGGTCGCGGTATACGGTTTGCCAACCACCCCCGAACTGCCCGGCGATTCACTGTCGACCAGGGTCAGCGACAATACTTCGCGCCCCTGGGCCTGCAGACGCAGCGCCATCTCGAAGGCCACCCAGCCGCCAAAAGAATGCCCGAGCAGATGCACCGGCCCATTCGGGCATTGCTGTTCCAGCGCCTGCAGATAAGCCTGCGCCGCCGTCTCCACGCGGCTGTGGGGCAACGCCTTGGCGTCCAGCCCGCGGGGTTGCAGGCCATGGATCGGCCAGGCCGGCCCGAACGCATCACTCAGGCCGATAAACCCCGTGACGCTGTCGCCGGCCCCCGGTATGCAGAAGATCGGTGCCTGCCCGGCCTGCCCGCTCTGAATCGTCAGCAGCGGCTGGTAAGGCGTGTTGGCCGGTGTTGCCGGCAAGGCCTTCAAGGCATCGCCGATGGCCTGCCCCAACGCCGCGATGTGCGGCGCCTGCATCATGCTCTGGTGGTCGCCAGGCACCCTGATACGCCGCAGCAGGCCCGCCGGGACAACCTGATCCCAACCCAGCGTGTCACTGCTGCGCGAGGCCTCATCCATGCGTTCTTCGGCCGTGAACAAATGCACCGGCATGGTCAGCGGCAACACGCTGTAATGGGCTTGCGCATGGCCGTGGGAGACTTCACGGTCCAGGTAGGCCCACAGGGCCTCACGGGACAGCGCCGCCAACTGCGGTTGCAGCAGGCCGGCGTCGCGGCAGCGTTGCCACAGGGTGTCAAAGTCCATTTGCGCCGCATCACCCTCCAACTGCGCGAGGGTGGCCTGCGCCTGCCCATCCACCGGCCGTTGAACCTGGCAGAAGGCGCGGCACTGTTCCAGCAGGTGCAGGCTGTGGGCATGGGCCACCGACCAGCGCGCCTTGCCTTGATCGACCAGACGCGGCACGTGGGTGTCGAGCAGGCCGAGGAAACTCACCTCCTCGTCCATGCCGATCAGCTGCGCGGCGATTTCATACGCCAGCAACCCGCCGAACGACCAGCCGGCCAAACGGTAAGGGCCGTGCGGCTGCACGCTACGCATCATCTCGATGTGCCGTGCGGCCAGGCATTCCAGGGTCCGCAACTGCGGCTCGCCCCAGGCCACGCCTTCCAGGCCGTAGACCGGAATATCCGCATCCACATGCCGGGCCAGCGCCGGGAAATACACATTCAGCCCGCTGAACTCATGCACCAGGAACAGCGGCGCCTGGGTACCGCCGGCACGTACCGTAACCAGGCCCTGCTCGAGTGCCGGCGCATCGCTGCGCAAGCGCAGCAGCGCGGCCATCGAGGCGACGCTGGCATGCTGGAACAACTGCGCCAGGGTGACCGGCAGGCCGTCCTGGGTCAGCAGGCTGACCAGGCGAATCGCCAGCAGCGAATGCCCGCCCATTTCGAAGAAACTGTCGTGGCGCCCTACCCTTGCCAGCTTCAGCACCTGGGCCCAGTGGCCCGCCAGGCGTTCTTCCAGCGCCCCGACCGGCGCCGCATAGTCGCGGCTAAGCAGCGCCTGCTCAGGCGCCGGCAACGCCTTGCGGTCGAGTTTGCCGTTCGGTGTCACCGGCAAACTGTCCAGTTGGACATAGGCGCTGGGCAGCATGTACTGCGGCAAGTGGCTCAGCAGTTCTTCACGCAGTTGCTCGATCGAGCCCGGCGAACCGCACAGGTAAGCCACCAACTGCTTGCCGGCGACCTGCCCTTCACTGTCGTCGCGAGCCATGACCACGGCTTCCCGCACGCCTTCACAGGCCAGCAGCGCGCTTTCGACTTCGCCCAATTCGATACGGAAACCGCGGATTTTCACCTGGTCATCGTTACGCCCCAGGTATTCCAGGGTGCCGTCCGGCAACCAACGGCCGAGGTCGCCGGTCTTGTACAGACGGCCCGGGCCATCGCTGAACGGGTCGGCCAGGAAGCGCTCACTGCTCAGTTGCGGCTGGTTGAGGTAACCGCGGGCGATCCCGATACCGGCCAGATGAATCTCACCGGCCACCCCCAGGCCCGTCGGATGCCCATGGGCGTCCAGCACATACACGCGGGTGTTGGCGATCGGACGCCCAATGGCACGCGGATGGGGGTTGGCGGCAAACACTTCATTGGCGGTGGCAATGATCGTCGCTTCAGTCGGGCCATAGGTATTGAGCAGGCGCGGCGTGTGGCCGCTGCGCAGGAACCAATGCTGCACCGCCTCCGGGCTCAGTTCTTCGCCGCCCACCACAATGACTCGCACAGAGGCCGGAATGGCAGTGCTGTGATCGTCCGCCAGGCCTTGCCAGAAGCGGGTCGGCAAGCTGATCACCGACAGCCGTGCCTGCGCCGCCAGGCCCCAGAATTGCGCGGCATCGGTCAACCAGTCGGCACTGCGCAGCACCAGGGTGGCGCCGCAAGTCAGCGCGCCAAAGATCTCCTCGATGGAAGCGTCGAAGTTGATGGTCGCAAATTGCAGCGCACGATCCCCCGCCCCCAAGCCGGTCAAGCCACGAATCGCCTGGATCTCATTGCACAGGCCCGCATGCTCGATCATCACGCCCTTCGGCGTGCCGGTCGAACCGGAGGTATAGAGCACATAGGCCAGGTGTTCGCTGGCAAGCCCCAACTGCGCAGGCTGCGGGTTGTGCGTGCCCAGCTCGCGCCAGGGTTGCAGCGCGCTGTTCAAGGTCACCACCTGCATGGCCTGCGGCAACGTGCCGAGCAGCGGCAGCACCGCGTATTCGCTGAGCAACACCCGTGGCGCACTGTCGCCGAGCATGAAGGCCAGACGTTGCGGCGGGTAAGCCGGGTCGAGCGGCACGTAAGCAGCACCGGACTTGAGGGTGGCGAGCAAGGCCACCACCATCTGCATCCCCCGCTCCAGCGCGATGGCGACACGCTCGTCAGGCTGCACACCGAGGGCAATCAAATGATGGGCCAACTGGTTGGCCTGGGCATTCAACTCGGCGTAACTCAGCGCCTGGCCGTCGAACTCCAGGGCAATCGCGTCGGGGCTGCGCAGCACCTGGGCCTCGAACAGGCCATGGATCAGTTGATCCTGAGCCTCGTCGGTGTGGGTCTGGTTGAAGTCCAGCAGCACCTGCTGACGTTCGGCCAGCGGCAGGATCTCCAGGCTGCTCAGCGATGCGTCCGGGGTACGTTCCAGGGCGTCCACCAGGCTGTCGAGTGCGCCGTGCATATAGCCGCAGACCCGTTGTGCGCCAACTTCCGGGCTGACCTGAACGGTCAGGGCGAAGGCCTGGCCAAAGTCGTCGACGTCCAGCGACAGTGGGTAGTTGCTGCGCTCTTCACCGCCCAGGGCGTGGATGCCGGTCCATACCGCGATGTCTTCACTGGAGGCGGCACTGGCACTGTGACGGTAGTTGAGCAAGGCACTGAACAAAGGTGCCGGGGCGGCCACACCACTGCAACGCTGGGCCAGGGCCAGCGACGCGTGTTCATGACCGAGCAGCGTGCTCAAGCGTGCATGGGTGGCCTTGACCCCGGCCTGCGCGCCCTCGGCGCCCACACTGACGCGCAACGGCAAGGTATTGAGAAACAGCCCCAAGGCGCGTTCACCGCCCTGCAGCCCGCCCATCAGCACCGTGCCAAACACCACCTCGTCCTGGCCGCAGACATGGGCCAGTACCTGGGCCCACGCCACATGCATCAGGCTCGCGGCGCTGACGCCCAGTTGCCGTGCGGCGCTGCGCAGACGCTGGCCAAGGCCCTCCTCCACCAGCAGTTGCGCCGCTTCCAGAGTGCCGCCGGCTTGCACATCGTGCAGGCCAAACGGCAGGGTCGGCTCGTCGATGTCCGCCAGCATCGCGCGGAAAAACCCTTCGTGCTCCTGCTCCGTCAGGCCCAGGCGCGCCTGGGCC